>Ga0315288_10000013_pt1 | contig 241091 bp, 191 predicted proteins | sample YL17G11_20_MG_FD_203454 | JGI IMG/M metagenome (GOLD analysis project Ga0315288, IMG submission 203454) | Sediment microbial communities from Yellowstone Lake, YNP, Wyoming, USA - YL17G11_20 | ecosystem: Environmental > Aquatic > Freshwater > Lake > Sediment | place: USA: Wyoming | collected... | reverse complement strand
TAAGGTTTCGGATAAACGCGAGGCCCAAGTAAATAGATCTTAAAGACCCGTCCATTTCCCCGCGGTCCAGGTGTAAAAAAGACCGGGCCGAGATCAATTGGGATATGCCAACTACCCGGTCGTAGTCGGGCTGGATCATCTTCCATCCCTGGCTGTAATCAAGGGGGATCACGCAGCCGGGCTGGCGATTCCCTTTTTCGATCAGTTCGTAGATATCTTGAGCCGCCGTTATTTCATCGTTTATCGTTTCGGTCAACAGGGTCTCACCGACTGCGTAGCGGATTAAAGCCGGACTGGGTTCACGGTCACCTATCTTATCCAGAGCCGGTCCGTAAAAATCCCAGGCCTTGCGGTCCGGAGATATGGTGATTTTCCTTAGATCTTGAAGCGCCCGATTCCCGATCTTTTTCATACCGGGATAGGAAATTATATCGATCAGGTAACCGATAATGATGACGAGAACAAAACCAATGCACAACCCGGTAAAAAAAGATCCGACCAGGCGGAAAATTATTTTGGGAATCCGGATTTTCGATAGCGGGGTGTTTACCAATCGAAACTCTCCAGAGTTTGATTGTGCCGGTCATCCGGGATCAAACGCTCGGGATGCTCGCCGTCGCGGGTCATCAATAGTAGGCGATGATAAACCGATGTCAGCTGGTTGTATTCGTTGATCTGGAAATCCCACCGGTTATAAAGGATATTCTCGCCATCCGATGAATACGCGGGCAGACTGGCGGCGTTTTCGACATCGGTGAGCTGGGTCAGAGACCCGTTCGTGTCCACCCGCCAGATGTTCCATGGGATCAAGTCCGGCCATCTTATAGCCACGGTATCAAGATCGGCGATGTCGGTCCATGGCCGTTTGCCGGAATAGCGGCAAAAAATAAGGGAAGCGGCGTCCGGGCACCAACTCGGATCGTGATCGGATTGCCAGCCGACCGAAGATGTCAGTCGGCGGACATTGGCGCCGTTTGAGTCCATGATGAATATTTCTTCCCGGGCGTTGACCATGGTGTTCATGGTCGATTTAAAAGCGATCCGGGATCCGTCCGGCGACCACTCGGGATCGTCGTCCATATAGGGATTATCGGTTAAGTGCTGGAATCCGGAACCATCCGGGTTCACGACGCAGATGTCGGCCGTCGCGGTTGGGTTGCTAAACTTATCCTGAAACGAAATATATACGATCCGGGAGCCGTCCGGAGACCAGCCCGGGTGTCCGTCGCCGACCGTGTTATCGGTCACCCGGGTCACCTGTCTTGTTTCCAGGTCCATAACATATATTTCCCAGCTCAGGGTATCTAATTCGTCGCCCCCGAGATAAACGATTTTCCGGTTATCGGGCGAAAGCGATAAATTGTCGTCATGCCGGGTGTTAGTGGTTAGTCGACTTGTCCGATTATCCTTGTCCAGAACGTAGAGCTCGCCGGTAAACTCGTCCGCCCGCGACATGAAAACGATCTTTTGATTGGGTTGTTTCTGCCACAATTCGTATGGATCTTTACCGCCGCATGACATCCAGGTCATGGCCGCCAACGCGACAACCAGCATTGAAGATCGATACTTGCGATGCGCGATCGGCATTATAGCCTAATGACTAAATCACTTAATTACTCAATAACTTATTTATGAACCGTTACCGGTTTTCAAACAGGAGCGGCGCCGAGAGCATCAATTCCATGGGCAAGATGGTCAGGGCCTGGCCGTTGTGGCGTGCGTAAAATTTCAAGAGGTCGATGAGCGCCTGCTGGGTTTCATCGATGCCGATCAACTTCGGCTGGAACACGTTGAAGTTTATGAATTCGGGTTTGGGATACTCGACGATCGTGAATCTACTCTTCTCCGTTAAACCGGCCCGCTCCATAGCGATCCGGATCGCGTCATCCAACCCGCCGAGAACGTCGACCAGGCCGTTTTCCCGGCCATCCGATCCGGACCAGACCCGGCCCTGCGCATACGGTTCGATCGCTTCAACCGTGGTCCGGCGTCCGGCCGCGACTTTGGCCAGAAATTCCCGGTAATATTCATTGATGAGATCCGTCATCCGCGCCCGTTCCGCTTCGGTCAGGTTGCGGTCAGGAAGGGTGCCCAGCAGAGGAAAAGAGAAACCGAAATCCATATCGGCATGCGCGCCGTCCTGGACATGATCGGTCGAGATACCCAGCTTTTCCTTTAACTCTTTGTTATACAACCATAAACCGATTACGCCGATCGATCCGGTGATCGTATTGGGCGCGGCCACGATCGTGTCGCCGTACATGGAAAGCCAGTATCCGCCCGAACCCGCGACCATCCCCTGGGATACGATGACCGGTTTCTTTTTACCGCATAAGCGCAGGGCTTCCGCCACGATGTCCGACGCCAGGGCGTCGCCGCCCGGCGAATCGACCCGAAAAACCACGGCCTTGATCCGCGAATCCTTGGCCACGGCCTCGACATCTTTGACCAGTTTGCGGGCTTTGATGCCCGTTTCCATCGCGCACTCGCCCAGGGCGTAGACCACGGCGATCCGGGGCCGTTCGCCCCAGTAATTGTCGTAAGGCGCCTTGTCATCGACCAGACCGGCCGGACCGATCATCGGCCTTTTACGGCCTTCCAGATCCTGGACCACTTTTTCCACGGCGTCCCAACGACCGATGGTGTCGACCAGTTTCTTATCCCGGGCTTCGACCGGCAGGAAAAATCCCGCGTCGTCAACGAACGCGTCGAACTCATCCGGCGTGAATCCGCGGCCGGCGCAGACGTCCTGTCGGATGAGCTGATAGGCATCGTCCACGATCTTCTGCCACTGTTCCCGGTCAGCTTCCGACATGTCATCACGAGCAAAGGTCTCGGCCGCCGACTTATACTTGAAAAACCGCCACTCATCGATTCCGATGCCGAGTTTTTCCAGGGTCCCCTTGAGATAAAAACGTCCGAATAAAGTGCCGAGCATGGTGATCTGCCCGCAGGGATCGAGCACGATCCGGTCCGCGACCGAGGCCAGGTGGTATTCGACCATTCCGGCATTGTCGATATAAACCACCACGCGCTTGCCGCCGGATTTGAAATCACGCAGTTTTTCCCGAAGCTCCCAGGCCTGTTCGCGGTCAACGACGAGCCCCGACAGGTTAAGGGCGATACCGCGCACGGTCGGGTCCTTTTTCGCGCGGCCGATCAGGGTTATGAGACCGAGCAGGGTCTGGGTCCGATCGAACATCATGTAGCCCTGATATTTTACCGGACCGTATAAATTCAAAGCCAGATAACTACGGGGGACCTTAAACCAGGGCCGGAAGATATTCGGTTCGTATCCGCCCATTCGGATCGCCCAGGTTTGAAAATGATCATGCGCCTTACCCACGTATCGGGTCTGCGAGGCGGCCGAGAAAAAGCCGAAACTGAGGTTCATCCCGAGTGAAAAACCGGCTTTACCGAAGGCGCGCCCGGTGAAACGTAAACCGGGTCTCGGTTCGATGCAAAACCCGCCGCTTAACAGCCCTTCCTTCAATGTCTGATGGGTTTGCAGGGAATACTCACCGAAAAAGGTGAACTCTTCGAATTTCGGCGGGCGAAAAGCAAGGTCGACGTAACCTTCCTTCACGTCGCTCGAAAGCGCGATAGTACCGGTGATACCGAGAGATAGATGATGGGATGGACGAAGCAAAGTGCCAATCTTTAATAATCGGGGATCACCCCCTCCCCATTCGTATCCCAAACCCAATCCAGCGGTCCGACTGCCCAGGGAAAAAGCCAGATTATAAATAGTCTCTGAAATCGAATCTTTCTCCTGATTTATGAAGTTAAATCCAAGGTTGGGTAAACCGAAAAACAAACCCCATCTTTGGTTGTAGGATTGGTCGCTGAAATTTGCAAGCCAGGCGGCATTAAGACTGCGCAAATAACCCAGTAAAGCCGGATTGTCATACCCGTATAACCCCGTTCCCGACGCGCCCGGCGCGACGAACAGGAAGTTTGTCCTATCTTGAAAAACGGATAAACCGGACTGGCTGAATCCTGTGACGGATAAAACGATCAATGAAAGCAATAACTTTCGTTTCATCTTAACTCCTTTCATTAAAAACGGTAATTTAGTGATTATGTTACTAAGTAATTAGACAAAAACAGGATTTTATTTTTCAGATGACTTTTCATCGGCCGCGTTTTTCTTCAATTCCTCGATGTACTGTATTGCTTCATCCCGGGTCTGGTAAATATGGGATTCCAAACGGGCTTTCATGGAACTGGTCCGGATGGACATGCGCGCCAGGTCGTTCGATCCCCAGCGGGCGAAGCCGAGCAGGAAATGGTGGACGGTCCGGCGGGCGGTTTCGCCGTAGTATTCCAGGACCGAGGGATGGATCGTCAGCTGATCGATGTTGGAGATCATGTAGAATTTTTTGCCGATCGGCTCGAAATGCTTGATATACTCGGCGAAGAACTCGTCCACGTCGGCCGGGGTCTTGATATCCCAGCGGTCGATCGTGAAGACGATATTTTTCTCCGCGTCGTATTCGGTTTTGACGATTCCAGGCATTTTATCCGCTCCTTTTGCTTGTTAAGTATAATTTACGAAGCATAAATGTCAAGATGCGCCGCGGGCGAAAATAAGGGGGTTAAGGGATCTCCTGCCCGGTCCAACAATACGTGCACAGCGATTCCCGAGGTAGACCGGTCGTCGCCAGCATGTCTTCGAGGCGCTGGTATTTTAGGGATGTGATATTCAAATCCCGTTCCATGACGCGGATCATCCGGCGATACTCGCGGGAATCCGGGTACATGTACGGCCGGACATCCTTGGGGTTCCGACCGGTCATGGACCGGAGAATGCGCCGGGCGAACAGCTCATTCATTTTCCGGGTTGAAAACAGGAACTTGCAGGGAAACATCAGAGCCGGGCAGGCGGGCCGGACATGTATTTCTCTGGCCCCCGCGTGCCAGAGTTTGACCAGCAGAAAATTCTTAAGCTGAGTGCCCCGGACAATCGAATCTTCGGTGATGAGTATGCGCTGGCCTTTGATCATCGCCGCGATCGTGATCTGTTTCATCAGGGCGACCAGGTTCCGGGTCTCCTGCGAGGGCGGCACGTAACTCCGCGACCAACCCGGCGTATATTTCAAAAGGGGCAGCCGGAATGGAATTCCGGATTCGTGCGAATAACCGATGGCGTAAGCGGTCCCGGAATCGGCAATACCCGTGACCAGGTCGACCGTGACGTTATCCTTGCGCGCGATTATCCGCCCCGACTCTTCGCGGAATTCCTCGACATTCTTGCCTTCGTATTCCGAAGCCGGAAATCCGGTGTAAACGAAAAGGAAGGAGCATAACTGGGAAATCTTATCGGGTTTTTTTAAAATTCGAATCCGGCGCGGCGTGACGAGGGCGATTTCGCCGGGGCCGAGAAATTTTTCCACTGTGAAATTAAGGTTCTTGAAGGCGCAGGTTTCCGAAACCACAACCCGGGCCCCGGGTCGTTTCGCGACGACCAGGGGCGTGCGTCCGTATTTATCCCGGGCGGCGTATATCCCGTCCCCGTTCATGAGGAGCAGGGACATGGACCCGCGGATCCGCCGGTGCATACACTCGATCCCGTCCAGCAGGTTCCGGCCCCGGTTGATCAAATGACCGGCCAACTCGATCTGGTTCACGCGCCCGTTTTGAGTCTCGGTAAAAGCGACTCCGCCGCGGATCAACTCCCGGGCCAGCTCGTCCTGGTTGTCGATATAACCGACGCCGCAGATCGCGTAGGCGCCGAACTTCAGATTCATGATCAGGGGCTGGGTATCCCGGTCGCTGATCACGCCGAGACCCATGTTGCCGCGCATGTTCAGATAATCAATATCGTCGCTGAAACGGGTTTTGAACTGGGCTTTGGCGATCGAATGAATCTTGCGGTGGGTACGGCCATCGTCCGTGATCGCGATTCCGCCAAAACTGACGCCCAGGTGGGAATGGTAATCGGTGGCGTAAAAAAGGTCGCTCTTGCAATCCTGATTGCTGATGATTCCCACGATCCCGCTCATAATCCTCCTTCGTTGTCTATCCTTAGAATCTCTTAACCTCACATCCTATTAACTTCTTAACTTCGATTATTTTCAATTCTCCGCCGGCGCCTTAGGCAAAGCACCATACTGTTCGATCAGGACATTGTCGTAATAATCCGCCTTTTTGAAAAGGTCGTTAAAAATTTTCAAACCCGTCTCCAGCTGAAGCTCTTCGTAGTAGACGAGGAAAGAAAGGACGATATCCTGGTTGCTGACGCTGAAAGTCAACCGGTCCAGATTGTAATTTTCGCGCAGGAGGTACTGGTAAAGCGTTTCCACCTGGGTTTTCGGAATCATGCACAGGAAGGCGTCGCCGACGATGAACCCGGATTTTTCGTTAAAATTCACATATACGGTCGCGGAACCTTCCTTGATTTCCCAGTTCGACGGACCCTGGCGGCAAAGCTTGACGTCCTTGCCCAGTTTCTCGATGATCTGTTCGATGAGCGCGGCCGCGCCCACCGGCTGGTAGGTCGCGATGGTATTTTTGGGCAGTTCGAGTTTGACGCCGCACTGGGGGCAGTAGTTGTCCTGGTTATCGGCGATGACGAGCAGGTTGCCGCAGGAAGGACAGCGGTAACCGGCCCGGTCGTATACCGGCTGATAGTCGTTAAGGGATTTAATCAGGTAATCGACGGGCAGGGAAAATCCAAGGTTATCCCCGCCCTGGATGATGAAAGTATTCACGCCCACGACTTCGCCGCTGGTATTGACGAGGGGCCCGCCGCTGTTGCCGGGATTGATCGCGGCGTCAATCTGGATGTAGTTAAGATTGTTATGAACCCGCTTGGCTTTGGATACGATGCCCTGGGTAGCCGTGTATTTAAGTTCGAAGGGATGACCGATGGCCACGATCTGATCCCCTTCCCGGAGTGCCGCCGGTTCGGCCAGACTAACCTGGGGCACATCCATACCCTCCGGCATGCGGATGAAAGCCAGATCATTGAGGGGATCGAAAAAAAGGACCTGAGCCATTTTTTTCTCGAGCCGTTTGCCGCTGACGACCACTTCCGCGTTGCTGCCGACCACGTGATTGTTGGTCACGATCAAACCCCGGTCCTTAAGGCAGAATCCGGTCCCCGTGCCCTGAGGCGTGGCGATATGGATGATCACATCTTGATAAAGATCGATAAATTCCTTCATGTTCGGCTCCTTATGGGTTGTAATTCAAATTCTTGATCTCATGCAGATAGGATTCGCAAAATTCGAGCCGGTCTTCAAAATTAAGTTTGCCGTCGTCAAACATCAGGTTGGGAAACTGGTCGGCGCCGGTCTTCATAATCCGGCCGACCGCGTCGCGGATTTCGGATTTGTTCAGTTTTTGGGCAGCGGGATCGTAAAAAGAGGGCCGGATCGTCAGAGCGGCGAAATACTCGGGACAGGTAATCTGGTAAAGCAGGTGAAAAAGCTGGCGGGTTTGACGGTTCAAGCCAAAATTGAACAGGCAGTAACCGACGATGTAATTGACGATCGACATGGCGATATCCGGGTACTTGTTTTCCTTATACCAGGGGAGGTTCTTCATTTCGTTTTCGATCGTCGATGCAACCTCGTCGTGAGGAGTCGGGTTTACGACGCTGAAAGTGGATGTTACCCGGTAGAGTTCCTTGAAAACCGTTTCTTTCGGTTTCGGGATAATTTTTTCGAATTCGGCGCCGATCAGGCGGTTCCGCTCCAGATAAGACATTTCGTCTTTGGCAAAATAGACCCGTTGGATGCCTCCCAGAATGTCGAGCAGCCGACCTTCGGGTTTGATCAGATAATCGAGCCGGTAGGCCAGGTCCAGGAGGAGATAAGAAATGCCGCCGGAAAATTTGTCCGCGTTCAGGCCCTTGACCCGTTCCAAGACCTCCCGGGTCCATTTCTGAAGGTATTCGTACTTTACTTCCTTTTCCGGCGCCGGGATATCGATGACATGGCGGTTGTCGATCGCCTGGACGGCGGAAAACTCGTCGATCAGCAGGTCGTCGATACGATCGGCGCGGGTTGCCATCTCCTTGAGACCGTAATAAAGCTTCCAGGGCGAACCGTCCCGGGCCGCGGTATCAAACTTCATGCAGATGACGTTATCCTTCAGACAGAACCGGGAATAGCTCAGGGTATAGTTCATGTCCAGGAGGCGGCGCAGGTAAGCGACGCTCAGCTTCGTATATCCGGCGACATTGACGAGCGCGACCAGCTTTTCCGCATCGGCCGTGCCGGTCACTTTTTTAGACCCCTGGAGAATTTCAAAATCGACTCGTTCCCCGGTCTTCGAGAAACGGATATTGTTAACGCCGGCTTCTTCCAAATAATTCATAAAAGCAACATAGGAATCGATATATTTCTTTTGATTGTAAAATTCGAGGGCGTCGTCCCAGTATTTGATCCGGTCCGGGGTTTTATAGCTCGAACTGAATCTCCCGAATTGGATCTCCGGGCCGGACGCCGCGGTTTGTTTGTTGAAAATATTAAGCATGAAAAGCCTCCTTTTCCGGAACTGATTCTCCGGATTGAAAAGAAGTTCCATTATACACGGTAGTCGGTAAAAATCAAGACGGACGACTAATTTACCCTTGACACAACATCAATTCTCCCTATAATTTATTATAAAAACTTAAATGTTCAGCTGAAGAACAAGGAGGCAGTATGAGATATATGTTGCCGTTATTATTAGCACTGGGTATTATGGCACCGGTCGGCGCCAAGGCCCTGATCGGCCCCCAGTTGGAACAAATCCTCCAGGCCTCGCGCGCCGGGGATCAGGTCGAAGTCCTCATCGTCATGAAAGACCAATCGGATGAGGAATACCTTGCCCTGATCGCCAAAGACCGGCCGCGCCGGGAACAGCGTTTTCCGGTGATTAACGAACTGAAACGGCTTTCCGCCGTAACCCAGGAGCCGGTTCTGAATCTGCTGGCCGCCGCGCAGAACTCGGACCAGGCGTCCGAAGTCCAGTCCTTCTGGATCGTCAACGCCGTTTATTGCCGGGCGACGCCGGATGTGATCGAGGCGCTCGCCAGCGTACCCGCGGTTGAATTCCTGGAATCTCCTTACATCACGTGCGATAATATCATGCTCGTCGAAGGGAAACCCATTGAAACCCCGCCGTCGCGGACCGTTGAGTGGAACGTCCGGAAAGTCGGCGCTGACACCTGCTGGACCGCCGGTTATCGGGGACAGGGCGTCATCGTCGGTTTAATCGATACCGGATGCAATTACAACCACATGGATCTGCGCAACCACATGTGGACCGACGCGGCCTACCCGCTGCACGGCTGGAATTTTGAATTGAACACGAACGACCCCATGGACGTAGCCGGGCACGGCACTCATTGTTCCGGAACAATCTGTTCGGACGGTTCGGCCGGTGATTCATGCGGCATGGCCCCGCTCTGCTCGCTCATGGTCTGCCGGGTAAGGACCAGCATCGCCTATCCCATGCCCGATACCATCGCGGAGAGAAACGTGCTTGAAGCCATGCAGTTCGTGATGGCGCCGCCCAACGCGCCGACCCACGGCGCCGATATCGTTTCGATGTCCCTGGGCTGGTATTTCGCCTGGACTCCGCGCCGCAGTCTCTGGCGCAAGGGTGTGACCAACGTCGCTTTGGCCGGCATGCCCTATTTCATCGCGGCCGGGAATGAACGCGGCAGCGGGACCTGCCCCACTCCCTATAACCTTCGCTGTCCGGGCGACGCGCCGCCGCCCTGGCACCACCCATCTGAAGCCGCGGGCCGTCTCGCGGGTGCGATCTCCATCGCCGCGACCGACAACGTCGACGCCCTGGCGAGCTTCTCCTCGACCGGTCCCTCCTGCTGGGAAGATGCGATGTGGTACTGGGATTATCCCTGGCGACCGGGTTCCGGCATATTAAAACCGGACATCGCCGCGCCGGGCGTGAACATTACATCCTGCGCTTACAGCAGCACCAACGGTTACCTGAGCGGCTGGAGCGGAACCTCGATGGCGACGCCCTGCGTGGCCGGCTGCGCCGCTCTGCTCCTCTCGAAAAACCCGAATCTCACGGTCAGCCAGATCGACAGCGTACTCCAGTTCACTTCTCTCGATCTGGGAACGGCCGGTAAAGACACGATGTTCGGCTCCGGCCGGGTCCGCGTTTACCAGGCGATCAACGCCGTTCCGGCCACCGGTTCCGGTCCGGACCTGCGCCTTGCGGATAAAGGAACCGCGATCCTGGATCCGAGCCCGACCGGCAACAACAACGCCTACTTCGATCCGTCGGAAACCGCCACCCTGGTCGACACGGTCGTCAACCTGGGCAGCGGGGCGGCGACCACCGTGACCGGCGTCCTGCGGACCACGAACCCACGCATTTCGATCATCGACTCCCTGGCGAGTTACGGCACGATCAACGCCAAAACCCGCGGCAACAACGCGGCCGACCCGTTCCGGATCAAAGCCGACACCCTGATCAATCTCGGCGACCTGGTGACTTTCACCCTGCGCCTGACCGCCGGTTCTTACACCCGGACCTTGAATTTCGACCTGCGCATGGGTTCGGTCACGGGTCCGGACAGCTTCGGTTATTACATGCTGGACAATACCGACACGCTATATACCGAGGCGCCGGTCTACAGCTGGGTTGAGATCAACTCGACCCACGGCGGACCCGGCACTTCGCTCGGCGCGGGCGGCCCCATGACCACGGTCCAGACCGCCCTGCCGTTCGTGTTCCGGCATTTCACCCGGCGCATCGCCGCCAGCAGTAACATCTCGATCTGCACCAACGGCTGGTTCTGCCCGGGAACCCAAGCAATCACGGTTCAGCACAACAGCTACCTGCCCAAGGTCGTGGATTACGGCAGCCAGGTTACGGTACCCGACCATATCGCCGTGTACTGGGACACGCTCAACACCGCTTCGCCGGCGTCCTGGTGGCAGTACAATAACGCGGCCAACCACCGCTTCATCGTGGAATGGGATTCGGTCACCGGAACCCTGGGCAACGCCCAGGTCTTCGAGGCGATCATCTACGACACGACGACCGCCGGCCGCTTCGGCTGCAACGACATCGTGCTCCAGTACAAAAACGTCCTGCAGCCCACGAGCAACACGGTCGGCCAGCAGGATTCCCTGAAACGCTGGGGATGGACCTATCTCTTCAATAAGCTCTACGACGACGGCGCCGAACCCCTGCTTCCGGGCCGGGCGATAAAGTTCACGACCAAGATCCCCAAGATGAGGAACTGGCTGGTTCCGGTCCAGGAATTCGAATCCTTCCCGGAAATGGGCGCCCGTTCGGTCGTCGTCTCGCCCAACCCCAGCCGTCAACGCGTCGGTCTCTTCTACAACATCACCGCCAATGGCCGGGCCGCGCTCAAGGTTTACAACGCGGCGGGCCAGCTGGTCCGGACGCTCTTCGACGAATACAAAAACGCCGGCGTATACAGCCTGCGCTGGAACGGCACGGACGACCGTAACCGTACCGTCGCTTCGGGCGTTTATTTCTACAGCCTGGAAATGGGCGGCAAGAGTTCCGCGACGCGCGGCGTGCTGGTCAGATAATCGGTTAAAACCGAAACAAAAAGCCCCCGTTAAACCGGGGGCTTTTTGTTTAATCATCGGGTGGGGCTGGAAACGCGTACGATTACGCGATGACTATGGACACGGGCGGATTAGTAGGTATAATTCATAGTAAATAATCCCATTGGGAAAGGAGAAAACATGAAAAGACTGTCTGGTATTTTCATCGGCTTGGCGATCGCCCTGATCGTCATGGGCTGCGGCAAGTCCGGCGGCGCCTTGAGCGACGCGGATATCCTGGCCGCGATCAACGAAAACCTGACCGCGATGGAACGCGAGGACGTTAACGCGACCATGGCGACCATCGACGAAAATAGCCCCGGCTATGCGACAACCAAGGATTTGATCAAAGTCATATTCGATGAGTACGATTTAAAATACGAAATATCCGATTTGAAGGTTGTTGAGAAAAAAGGCAATGAAGCCAAGGTCAGCTTTACCCAGGTTACCCGCAAAGTCTCCGGTCCGGAATTCCGGGACAATAAGATAACCGGGCTTCACACGCTCCGGTATACGGGCGGGAAATGGAGAATTTTCGATTCCGCAGTCCAAACCACCGACTATCTCAATTAACCAACCGGGTAGTCCACGGAGGTTGTATGAAAACTAAAACCATTATCCTCCTGACGGCCCTGATCGCGGCCGGATTCGGCCGGAACGACCTGGTCCGCGTCCAGGTGCCCGGCCGCGCGGCCGCCGTCACCCTGGAGAGAATCGGCCTTACGATTAACGAGGTCAACGATGATTTCGTGATCGCCGAAATCGACGCCGGAATGATACCGGCGCTACGCCAGGCCGGTTACCGGATTGAAATATTGACCGAAGGCATCGACGAAGTATACCGCCGGAACTTCGAATCCGGCCGGGGACGATACCTTACTTATAATGAATACGTGGATACGTTGCGGATCATCGCCCAGAACAATCCCGCGATCTGCAAACTCGACACCCTGATCACCACCGCGACCGGTTACCTGGTCCTGGGCATGAAAATCAGCGATTCGGCGGGATTCAACCAGCCCGAGCCCCGCGTCCTATTCGAAGGCGACATCCATGGCGATGAAAAGTGCGGCTGGTCCGTGTGTTTTGAAATGATCAAATACCTGGTCACAAACTATGCCGGCAATCCGCTGGTCCACCGGCTCGTCGATACCAGGGAAATCTGGATCGTGCCCATGGTCAACCCTTATGGTTACGTCAACAGCGTGCGCACCAACTCGAACGGCGTCGACCTGAACCGGAACTGGGGTTACATGTGGCGCTATACCAGCGGTACTGCGACTTTTTCCGAGATGGAAACCCGGGCTTTGAAAAAAACGTTTGACCGTGACGCCTTCGCGGTCTGGCTCTCCTATCACGGCGGCGCGCTGGTCACGCTGTATCAATGGGGGTACACGACCGATATCCCCCCGGATTCCGCCGAACTGAGCACGATCGCCTTATCCTACTCGGCGGCGACCGGCAATTATTACGGTTCGATCATGAATGAAATGTATTACGCTCCGGGCAACTCCATCGACCATCTTTACGGACTCGAGGGCATCGCCGGGATCGCCTCGGAAATCTCTTACACCAAAACGCCTCCCGCCGGTTCCCTGGACGCCCTGTTCAATACCAACCGCGATCCCATGCTCAATCTGATGCGCTACGCGAAATGGGGAATCGAAGGCTTAATCACGGATTCCTTGACCGGGAACCCCATTCCCAAAGCCATTCTCGAACCGATCGCTCCGGCTAAATGGGCGAGTTATGCCGATTCGCCCGGCGGTGATTTTCACCGTTACCTTCGACCCGGAACCTATACCATTCGCTTCACGGCCAACGGGTACACCCCAAAAACCATCGCCAATATCGTCATCCCCGTCGACACCTCGGTGGTTGTGAACGTCCCGCTGGCCCCCAACCCAACACCGAACACTGGCGCCTGGAAATACGCGGTCTGTAACGTGCCCGATCCCAACCAGGCCTACGCTAACCATTCACTGGCTTTCTGGGGTCTTGGCCTGCGGGATAACCGGCGCCTGTCGATCGGAGTCCGGGGCTGGGTTGATCTCGACCTGGGGGTACCGATTCTGAACGGAACCGGCAATGACTTGGTTATCGTTGAAGGCGACGGCGACGCGGAAATATGCACGGTCTTTGTCGCGAACAACTGGAATGGACCCTGGACCCGGGTCGGCATCGCGAATGGAACCACCGAATTCGATTTCCAGTCGGTGGGTATCAGCCAGGCCCGCTATGTCCGTCTTAAAGACGATGGCGACGGCAGCGCCAACGCCGCGACCGCCGGCTTTGACGTCGACGCGGTCGAAGCTTATTACGCGGCCACGAATACAGATGAAAACCGATCCGACGAACCGCTCATAAGGGCATTTTCTGTATATCCGAATCCGGCGCGGGAAAAAATCGATATCCGATGGGAGATAACGGATAACGGTTCACAACCGGATAACAGATATGGGATAACAGACAACAGTTCGAAGATAGTGAAATTACATATTTACGATATTTCAGGTCGGCTGGTTAAACTATTTTCTTTGTCCGATATCGGTCATCGGTCATCGGTCATCTGGTCCGGCCAAGACGACGCCGGGTGCAAGGTCCCGGCCGGCGTATACTATGCGGTTTTAAGTTGCGGATCCAACCGCTTGAGCGAGAAGATTATCCGGATTGAATAAATCCCGTTAGAGACTGTATGACTTTCGAACTGCCACCTATTCATAAAGCGTAAGTAATAATTCCCCGGAGTCTCTAACGGGGATTAAAATCGGCAGCTTTTCTCTAACGGGATAAAAACTACTTCAATTTATAGCCGTACCAACGGCCGTCCGCGCCGTCTTCGCCGCCATCGGCATCCTTGGCGATCCATAGATAACCGTGGCAATAACTCAGCGAAAAACCATAACCGGCGCGAGGCAGTTGGATCAAAGCGACATAATCGCCCTTAAGGTCATAAACCCGGATCGCGTCGTTTTCCGCCCAGATGTAAAGGTAGTTTTCCGAAGCGGCGATCGCGGTGTTAAATCCGTGCTCATCGTAATACTCGTCCACCCGGAAAGTCCGGACTTCCTCACCGTCTTCAAAATCCAGAACGCGGACCCGGCCGTTGACAAATTCGTAGATATATTTGCCGTTGGGATCGAAACCGGGCGAGCTGTTATCGTCTTCGAAGACATTCTCAAGTTTCAAATCGTCATATCCGTCATCCGGATCAACCGAATAAAGATCGGTGCCGTAGACTTTGACATAAAGCTGTTCGTCGTCGGAATTATAAAAAATCGCGCGGCTGTCCAGTTCCAGATCGTGGGATTCGATCGGTTCGCCATCGGCATCATATTCGTTCAAGAGACCCCAGGATTCGTTGCCGCCGTTGACCGTGAAATAATATTTATCACCGTAGGTTATCGACATATTATGGTAGTAGACATGATCATCGAAGACCAGCATTTCCTTGGGTTTGCCGAATTTCTTAGCCGCCGGCGAACAGGTCGCCCGAACCGTGATCGCGGCGAATAATATCAGCAGTCCGATCCTTATAAATCTTCGCATTATGCCTCCTTTTTATCCGGTCTTATTTAACACAATTTACCCAAAAAGTCAAGATCCCCCGTGGATCGGTAAAACAATTCGGCCGGCGCTTGACAATCCCCGGGAGTTGAATATAATTTAAGACTTAATTCTATTTTTCGACATGAAGGGAGATACCGTTTGAAAGAAGAACCAATTCGGCACGATTACAATCTTGATAATTTCGAATTGGAAAGTCATATCAATGATTTTTGCCTGTTCCTTTCCCTGCCCTTCGCCTTCGTTAAAACCGACGGCATCATCGCCGACGTCAGCAAGAACCTCGCCGAACTTTTAGGCTATGAACCCCGACAGCTGCTCAACACTTCCCTGTTCGACCTGACCGGTCAAAAAGACCGGCTCAATCAGATTGTCAAGTCGACGTTGGGCCGCGACCAGGCGCGGGGAGCTGTGTGCCGTTTATTGACTTACGCCGGCCAGGAAATCGCGGTCCGGATCTCGTCCATTGTCCGGAGGGATGCGAAAGGCGATATCGTCGGTTATTATATGATCTTCACCGATTTATCCGAACACGAGCATACTCAGGAAGCCCTTCAGAAAGCCTCGCGCAATCTGGAAAAACGCGACCGGCAGATTAACCGGATCCTGGACGCGGCCAATTCCCTCCTCATCAACATCGACATCGACCGGCTGCTCAAGGAAATTGTCCGCGCCGCCCACGAATCGCTGGGCTTCAATATCGTGCTCCTGAATCTCATCGACCGGGAAACGGGCGTCATCCGCATGGCGGGCCACGCCGGCCTTGAAAAACACAACCAACAGGCGCTGGACAACGCAACCGTCCGGATGACCTGGAAGGACTTCACCAAAATTCTCGACGAAAAATACCGCATCGGCCGCTGTTACTTCATCCCTCACGGCGAGATCAACTGGTCCGAACAATTCGCTTATTCGACCGGTACTCCCGATCATAATGGCATCCGGAATTTAGAAGCAACCACCTGGCACCCGGAAGACGCCCTGCTCGCCCTTGTTGAAATTGCCCAGGGTCAGGTCGTAGGGATGATCAGCGTCGATCAACCCAGCGACGGTCTCCGTCCCGCTCCGGAAACGATCCAGGCTCTGGAGATCTTCGCCAATCTGGCCGGCATCGCCCTGGAAAATTCCCGTTTATTCGAACAGCTCCAGATAGAACTCAACGAACGGAAACTTACCGAACAGGCTTTACTCAACGCTCAGAACGACCTGGAGCGGCTGGTTGAAGAACGAACCACCGACCTGGGAGAAGCCAACCAATCCCTCAAAAACGAGATCGGTCAACGCGTCCGGGTTGAGAATGAACTAAAAGTCACTCTGGAGCGGGTCCAAAAAACCTTTGACTCCACGGTCCTCGCGTTATCCTCGGTTCTCGCGAAACGCGATCCCTACATGGCCGACCACCAGCAACGGGTCACCGAACTCGCGTGCGCGATCGCCAAGAAACTGAAACTTCCCCAGGAATCAATCGACGCCCTGCGTTTCGCCGGCTTGCTTCACGATATCGGCAAAATCAGCATCACCGCGGAAATCCTGAACAAACCGACCCGGCTCGACAAACTGGAAATGAACCTGATAAAAACCCATCCCCAGGTCGGATTCGAAATTCTGAAGACCGTTGATTTCTCATGGCCGGTGGCCGATATTGTCCTCCAGCATCATGAACGGATCAACGGTTCGGGCTATCCCAAAGGGCTGAAAGATAAGGAGATATTATACGAAGCGAAAATCCTGGGCGTGGCCGACGTGGTCGAAGCGATGTCTTCCCACCGCCCTTACCGGCCGGCTTTTGACATCAACCAGGCCCTGGAGGAGTTAATCCGCCATAAAGGAGAGCTTTTTGACGCCTTGATCGTCGATACGTGCATTAATATCCTGAACCAAAAAAAACCGTTTTAACTCCTCACTTCCCCAAATAACCGCCGATCGTCCGGAGCAGCATGTTCAAGCCAAACCCAACCACGACCGCGCCCAGGATCAGCAGCAACCAGCGAAAAACGGGAGTTTTAAACCGGCCGATCGAAGACAGCCCGGCGATTAACGTCAGCCAGGCGTAATCCAGCCAGACATGAAAAATATAAAGCAGACCGATGCCGGCAAAGCCGGCGATCCGCAGGGCATCGTTGATGAGCGGCGTGCCGATGCCGATCCACCAGGCGATAAAATAGGGATTGAGTCCGGTCAGGGCGACGCCGGTCGTCAGGGGTGTCGGGGTACGCCGGAAGCCGGTTTCCGTAACCTGGTCCAGATTCCCCGCGTCCCGGATCGTTCCGAAACCAAAAAAAATCAGAAATCCGCCGCCGACCAGGCCGATAATTAAATTCGCGACCGGGTTCTTAAAAACCGCGGCCACACCCAGCGCGAGCAGAATGACCAACGGCAGTTCGACCAGGGTATGGCCGAAGGCTATTTCCACTCCGGCTTTCCAGCCTCGCTGCAGGCCGGCGGAAGCGGTCGCCGCGGTCAGCGGCCCGGGCGCCAGCGCGCCGGATATGCTGATGATCGTGACCCTTAACAATAACCCGATCATAAATCGTTTATTTCGAGGAAAACCGGCGCCGCCGGTCAGGTTGCGACCAGATTTACGAAAACATCGACGATCTGTTCGTCGAGTTGGGTGCCGCTCGCCCTTTTCAGTTCCTGGAGCGCCTGGTCCCGGCTTTTAGCCCTGCGGTAAGGCCGTTCCGAACACATGGTATCGTAGGTATCGGCGACCGCGATGATCCGCGCCAAAAGCGGTATCTCATCCCGGCGCAGGCCTTTCGGATATCCCTGTCCATCCACCCGTTCATGGTGGGCGTATATGATGTCCAGTATGTTTTGAAAATCGCTGACCGTGCTGAGGATTTGCCGGCCGACGATCGGATGTTTGATGATATGCTCCCGTTCATGGTCGGAAAGGGGCGATTTTTTATTCAGAATACCGTCGGGAATGCAAATCTTGCCGATGTCATGGAGGAGGCAGGCGTGTTTCAGGAGTTCGATCTCGAACTCCGGAATTTTCAGAACCCGGGCCATTTTCACGGCGTAATCCATGACCCGCAGGGAATGACCGGCCGTGTAATGGTCTTTGGCATCCAGCGTTTTGGCGATCAGCTGAACGAATTCGATAAAATTACGGTTGGATTTGGCAATGAGCTGTTCGACCTCGCGTTCGGATTGCGTCAACGAACGGAGAACCCAGCTGTACTGGGATAAAAAAGTCCAGGTGAAGGAAACCACGCAGACGAAAATTGCGAGAACCGAAGGATGGGGGAAAAATGACAGCACGGGCCGGTCGATCAAATTACCGCAAAGGTCGATGAAACCCAGGATAATAGCCAGAAACGCGCCTATGAAAACCGGCCGGAAGTCGATGGGGCGTTCGGGATCATTCCGGCCGCGGGTGATAAGCTGGATAAAAGAATAAACAATGATCCCGACGAACAGCGTCGCAAACAGCGGGTAGAGAATTCCGCGCTCGGCATGCAGGAAACGGCCATACGCGAGGGGTCGGTTGGTGATGATGGCTTCCGTAAACAGAATCAGGAAGACGAAAAAAAGACTGACCAGGGTTAAGGCCGAGCGGACGTAACGACCGATTGGCCAACGGGTTATCGCCGCGACGTAGAGCGGAAACGTGTAAACGGTTCCGCTGTAACCGATGTAGATGATTTTTGTCCAAAAGGGCGCGAACGCGGGGATGGTGTTTACCTCGACGTTGTAGAGACCGAATAAACCCACGGAGCTGCACAGGAAAAACATGAAGTTGTACCAGAATTCGGAATTGCCGGAGTTTTTCAGGTAGAGAAATAAAACCCCCAGCGTGAGCAGGAAGGTGAAAATCGCGAGAGCGAATGTTATATGAACGCTGAACATAAAATAAATATAGCCGGATTCATCGGATTGTCAATTCATCCCGTTAGAGACCGAACAACTTTCGAACTACCGACTGTTCATTCCGGATAGGCGGAATTTAGCGTATTGATATTTAAGGAAAAATGAATAAAATTATTCATATGCTCGAAAATATAAGAACGCGTTCGCGCTATTGAAACCCATGAAACGAATCGATCCTGGATTGGATAATCTCGACCAGGCTTTTCCCGACAACTTCACGCCGGCCCAGGTTGCCCGCGGAAAAACGCTTTTTTATAAACGTCTCGCCGAAACCAGCCATCGTTTTTACCGGGGTAAAATTCAGGTTCTGCCCAAAGTGCCGATACCCGGATTTAACTGGTTCAACGTCTGGTATACTCCCGGTGTCTCCCAGGTTTCGACCGTTATCCGCGACGATAATGCCGAGTCCTTCACTTTATCCAACCGCGGCAACCTGGTCGCGATCGTCAGCGATTCGACCCGCGTTCTCGGTGACGGCGACGTCACACCGGCCGGCGGTCTGGGCGTGATGGAAGGCAAAGCATTCTTGATGAAATATCTGGGCGGGATCGATGCCGTCCCGATCTGCCTGGACAGCCGCGGACGTTCCGGCGCTAACGATCCGGAAATAATCATCGACTTCGTAAACCGGATCCAGCATTCCTTCGGCGCGGTCAACCTGGAGGACATATCCCAACCCAACTGTTACCGGACGCTCGACGCCTTGAAAAAATCCTGCTCAATCCCGGTCTGGCACGACGACGCCCAGGGTACGGCGAGCGTCCTCCTGGCCGGACTGCTTAACGCCCTGCACCTGACCGGTAAAAACCTGTCCGCGGTTCGGATCGTCTATTTGGGCGCCGGCGCCGCCAACACCACCTGCGCCCGGCTTAACATAACCTGCGGCGCCGACCCGAAAAAAACAATCATTTTTGATAAAGACGGCGCGCTGACCTTACGCCGGACCGACTTCCGGGACGACCCCGCCTACTACCAGCAGTGGCGGTTGTGCCAGGAAACGAATCCCGCCGGCATAACGCACATCGAGGCGGCGGTAAAAAACGCCGACGCTCTGATCGCATTTTCAAAACCCGGACCGGATACGATCGACCCGCACTGGATTCGCGCCATGGCCGAAAAACCGATCGTCTTCGCGGGCGCGAACCCGGTTCCCGAGATCTACCCGCACGCGGCCAAGGAAGCGGGCGCGTATATCGTCGGCACGGGCCGCGGCGACTTTCCCAACCAGCTCAACAATTCGATCGGGTTTCCGGGAATCCTCAAAGGCGCCCTGCTCGTCCGCGCCCGGAAAATCACCGATGCCATGGCGGTCGCGGCCGCCCACGCTCTGGCCGATTACGCACGGCGCCGGGGAATCTCCGCCGACGATATCGTGCCGAAGATGACCGAACCCGACCTCTTCGCCCATGAAGCCGCCGCCGTCGGTTGCCAGGCGATCAAAGACGGGGTAGCGCAGATTGCATTGGAACGCGACGATATCTTCCGCAAGGCTCAGGCCGATATTGACACGGCCCGGACGGCGTTCGAAATCCTGATTCAGAATAAGATCATTCCTCCGGTCCCCGAAAATATAGTTCAGGAAGCCCTGGATTGGGCGATTAACGAAATAAAAAAACAACCTTAAAAAATTTAGTGATCGGTAATTTGCATGAATGGATTTCTTGGTCTATTTAGTCAATCTGGTCTTTTTCGTCTATTTAGTTTATTTAGTCTTTTTAGTTTCTTTAGTTTTTCTGCCTACTGCCTGCTGCTTACTACTTACTATTTTATTCACCCCTGCTTTTTTTCTCCTCTGCTCCTCAGCGCTTCTGCACCTCTGCGTTACTCCCATCCGTTCACTGCGTGTACCGGAACTCTCGACCTACGGACAATAAAAAATTGAAGCGCAAGGCGTTCCGTCCCGGCGGCTTTCCGAAATCGGCGGCGCCGAGATTCAGGTAAAAAGGGCCTAGGGGCGTATTGGTCCGGACTCCAAACCCCGCGCCCCAATGCAGACTTTCCTTCCAGACCTCGAAATCGGTGAAGCGGTCCGGGAATTCAAAAACGCCGAGGTTGGATATCAACTGAATATAAAAAGGATACGCATCCTGGTTGAATAGGTTGATGAGCTTCCGTTCCCAATCCAGGTGCAAGACGATCTTGCGCGGGGTGGTAAACTCTTCCTTGGCAAAACCGATGAAATTTTCTCCGCCGGTGTGGTAATAACCGGCGAGCGGCAATTTTCCAAAAGAATATCCGGCATCCAGAGCGTAGCGAATCAGAAATTTCGGGCCGATCGGCTGGATGTGTTCATAGCCGTAAGTGATGGACAGACAATTCACGCGGGAGCCCATCCGGGTCAGCGCGTATTGGGCTGCGATCTTCTGGCGCAAACCGTCGGTCGGGAAATACGGATTGTTGGAATTGTCGAACTCCAGATTGAATATCGGGCCGACAATCCATTCCCCGGCCGGGAGCGAATCGAAAAAAGGGACATTGGGGATCGGGTAGTACCGGATCCGGAAAGCGTTCAGCCCGAAATTGAAGAACGCATCCCGGCCCATGATATAACCCGCTTCGGTGATACCGCCCGCGGAGTGTATATCGTAATCGCCCACCCGTTCCCCATCTTCGTAAAAGGAACGCGTAACTTTGCCCAGGACGCCATCCAGCCGATAACCGAAAGGCAGCATAAAAAGATTGGTGCCGTTGAGCCCGAAACGGTATTCGTTGGGATTACCGATCATCGCCGCCGCCCGGATGCTCGCTCCGGAACCGCCCAGATTATCCTGGCCGACTTCGACGCCCAGGACGATATTATCTGTATTATCGTAGCGGACTCCGAAGTAATAGAATCCGTAGTCCTTTTCCTGGATTTCGATCGCCAGGTCGATGGAATCGGTTCCGGCGAACGCCAGCCGGTAATTAATATCGTCAAATAACCCGTAGTTAAAAAGCCGGACGAGGTCGCGGTTGAGCATGTCGAAATCCAACCGGTCACCGCGCCGGACGCGCATATGGTCACGGATCATCGACGCGCGGGTCGTGTGGAGACCATTCAGGATCAGCGACCGGATATAAGGAGGGGATTTTGACCGGACCGGGTTTTCCCGGCGGGTAACCCGGCGTCCCGCGATTAACCGGCGGATCTCGGGCATTGCCGCTTCGGCGGCCGCCTCGCCGGCGGCGATCAATTCCCGCGCGCGGGTAAAATCGGAATGACGGAAGGGATCGACGTCGGGCTCGATCACGACGTCGGCCAGGTCTTTCTGCTCCGCCAGATCCCGGACATTTATCACGTCCATGGTCCGGGAGATGATGTCGATCAAGGAAATCCCGGTTTCGGGGGTCCGCTTTAGGGTCAAAACCGCAACCACTATATCCGGGGCGTATTCCAGAAGCGGTGCCACCGGCAGGTATTGCTGAACGCCGCCGTCCACCAGTTCCATGCCGTCGATTTTTTCCGGCGCGAAAACGCCGGGGATCGCAATGCTGGCGCGGATCGCTTGTTCCAGACGTCCGCGCTTAAGGACTTTTTTCTCGCCGGTAACCAGATCGACGGCGATCGCTCGGAAGGGAATGGGCAGGGAATCAAAATTATAATCCGTATCGTATTCGATCCGGGAAAGCAATTCCATCAACAGGAATTCAACGTTCTGCAGCGGGATCAGGCCGCTGGGCAGCGCGGGTATGAATTTCTTATGACGCAGCTGAAAGACGTAACGCGCGCGCTGCTGGCGTTCCGGCAGATACTGGGCGCCGAAGGGCACGCGGGAACTGAAAAGGCGGTTCCAATCGGCGTGCACCGCGATGCTCTCGATCTGCGCCGCTCGGTAACCGGCCGCGTAGACACCGCCGACCATCGAACCCATGCTGTTTCCGGAAAGAAAAGACACCGCGATGCCTTCCCGTTCCAGAACTTTCAAAACGCCGATATGCGCCAAACCAAGGGCCGCGCCGCCGGAAAGCGCGAGCCCGATCCGGATCGGCTCGGCCGCTTCGACCGGTCGGTCCTCGGGCCACGCGAACGCCGCGGCGGCGATGAGAATTATTATAATGTTATTCTTTAATAAACAGATGGCGGTTTCGAAATGCGATTCGGCTGCGTTGGTCGTCATCGTTTAGCGTAACCGACTTACGATGACGCCGGACGAAACGCCTTTCGCAACCGCGGACTTTTAATGCAAACATTAGCCGTTGGCAGTTTCTATTTTGATCTATGAATTCAGGATTCCAGGCCGCAGCATTTTTTGTATTTCTTGCCGCTGCCGCAGGGACAGGGATCATTCCGGCCGACTTTTAATTCCAACCCGGCCGGCTCTTTGGCCGCCGCGGAGGAAGCCATTTTTTCTTTGCCGGCCGCCGGTTTTTTCAGAGTGCCGGCGAGTTTGAGGAATGTTTTCGTATTATCCTTAAGCGCGGCGAGGAGCGGGTTTAGGTTCTTAATGTGACCGCTTTGGTTTAAGAATTTCACGAGCCGGCCGATTATTTCCGGGATATCCTGGGCGGTATCCTTGGTCCGGGTAAGCTTTCGGGGCGCGTATTCCAGCAAAAAATGTCCGATATGATCCGGGTGGATTTCGGAGATCTCCTTGTGTTGCTCAAAAAAGATATAGTCCAGAAAACTTTTCGCGACAAACTCGGTTTTATCTTTTTCCGTCCGGGCTTTCAATTTGAGCGACTCGAGGAATTCGCGGCCGAGTTCGTTCGTCATGTGAACGAGCCGCTTCTCCCGCTTCCTTTCTTCCGATTCCTTTTCCATGATGAATTTGAAGGTCATGCTTAATTATATCCGGGGCGGAAAATATGTCAAGTCGACAAAATCAAGATTGGGGGATTCGTATTCAGGATTTGTGCTGGGAAGTTCCCACGGCAAATCCCATTATTTCATAATCCCTTGATTTTCACTATAATATCATTATTATATGCCATGGCCGACACCGAAAAATACGATATTATCGTCATCGGCGGCGGGCACGCGGGAATCGAAGCCGCCCTCGCTCCGGCCCGCATGGGGTTGAACATCCTCCTCATAACCATGAATATCGATACGATCGGTCAGATGTCCTGCAATCCTTCGGTCGGCGGCCTGGCCAAAGGCCATCTCGTAAGGGAAATTGACGCCCTGGGCGGTGAAATGGGATTGCTGGCGGATAAAACCGCAATTCAATTCCGCATGCTGAATCTGTCCAAGGGCCCGGCGGTTTGGTCGCCCCGCACCCAGAACGACCGGATCGCGTATAAAGTCGAAGCCCAAAAAACATTGGCCCACCAGAAAAACGTCGATCTCAAGCAGGAAGAGGCCGTAGATTTTATCATCGAAAACGGCTCGGCCGCGGGCATAAAAACCAAAGTCGGAAACGAATACCGGGCCCGGGCGGTTATTGTGACGGCCGGCACTTTCCTGAATGGATTGATGCATGTCGGAATGGACGCCACGCCCGGCGGCCGGCGGGGTGAACCCCCGGCCTCGGATCTGAGCGCAAGCCTGAAGAAAGCCGGTCTGGTCCTGGGCCGATTGAAAACCGGCACCTCGCCCCGGATCGCCGCGCGCAGCGTTGATCTGAGCGGGCTCCAAATTCAACCCGGCGACGAACCACCCATTCCCTTTTCCCTGAGAACGAAAAGCATGGTGATCAACCAGCAGCCTTGCCATATCACACATACCAACGAAAAAACCCATCAACTCATCCGGGATAATCTGAACCGCTCTCCCCTGTACGGCGGTCGGATTTCCGGCACCGGCCCCCGTTACTGTCCGTCCATCGAGACCAAGGTCGTCCGTTTTGCGGAGCGGAATTCGCATATTGTTTTTATCGAACCGGAGGGTATCGAATCGGATGAGTGTTACCTGAACGGGCTGTCCACGTCTCTTCCGCATGATGTCCAGGTCGAATTGCTGCACACGATCCCGGGTTTGGAAAGGGCGGAGATCATTCGGTCCGGATATGCCATTGAATATGATTTCTTATTCCCGATCCAACTCCGGGCGACCCTCGAAACCAAAGCGATTCCAGGATTATTCTGTGCCGGCCAGTTGAACGGCACTTCCGGCTACGAAGAAGCGGCGGCGCAGGGATTGATCGCGGGCATCAACGCGGCCCTTAAGCTGCGGGGGGAAAATCCTTTTATATTGAAAAGATACGAAGCTTATATCGGCGTGTTGATCGACGATCTCGTGACGAAGGATACCCGGGAACCTTACCGGATGTTCACTTCTCAAGCCGAACACCGGTTGATTCTTAGAATCGACAACGTCGCAGACCGGCTTACGGGTCACGGCGTTCGATTCGGCCTTATGGGCGCTGCGCTATATCAGAAAGTAAAAAATGAAAGAGTCATCATCGACAATATGATCGCTCAACTTCAAACTATCTATGTCAAATCAGAGTTGGCTAATCCGATACTGGCAGCCAAAGGAGAACCTTTAATAACCGGAGAACACGGCGGTCAAAGCCTATTTCAAATTTTGAAAAGACCTAAAATAAAGTGGTCGGATATTTTGAATATGGGTAATTTAATTATCGATTTTTCATTGGGAAACAGGGTTGAGATTGAAGTGAAATATGAAGGGTATATAAAACGGGAAAATGAATCGATTAAAAAACTGGGCGAGCTGGAAAAGGAATCGATCCCCTTGAATATAAATTATCCCACGGTCCAAGGTCTATCAAACGAGGCGAAGAATAAACTTAGCGTAGTGCAACCGGCAAACCTCGACCAGGCGTCTCGTGTTCAGGGGATTGGACCCGCCGATATTCTGACGCTTTTATTACACCTAAAAAAAGTCCGAATCGCCGGCCCGAGTCGCGAACATGTAACTATCAACGAAGCTCCGGAAAAGAAAAATGGAATCGCTGATTGAATTTTTAAAAACAAAAATGATGGTTGAAGCGGTGGACTATGATGTCAATTTCGCCCGGGTGTCAGGGCGTATCAACCATCCGCTTGAGACCACAATAATTGATATCGAAGATTACTTTAAGAATACCGGCTATACACCGATATTCACCCGCAATAAAGGCTTCGATGTCATAAAAATAGGCATTATTAATACGGTCGAAGATAAACCTAAAATCGCTCTCAATATAATTCTTTTTATGGCCACGATATTAACTACTTTATGGGCGGGTTCGAATTTCGGAGGTGGAAATCCCCTGACTCATATCAAAGACCTATTGATGGGAATTCCTTTTTCCTTCTCCTTAATGGCGATTCTGACCGGTCATGAATTAGGCCATTATTTCGTATCCCGCCGGGAAGGCATGACGACCAGTTTGCCTTATTTTATTCCCATGCCCAATTTTATCGGAACCTTCGGCGCGATGATCCGCATGAAATCCATCGTACCCAACCGCCGGGCTCTGCTCCGGGTCGGGATGGCCGGACCGATCGTCGGATTTCTAATCGCCCTGCCCATCACCATTGTCGGGATCGCTTTATCCCGGTTTGTGGTCATGCCCGCAACCGGTTATTATATCCGCCTGGGTGATTCTCTGCTTTTTTCGCTGATTGTGAAGGCGATTCATCCTATGATTCCGCCCGGTATGGATTTATTCCTCCATCCGATGGCTTTTGCGGGCTGGATCGGTTTTCTGGTCACGGCCATGAATTTAATCCCCATCGGCCAACTGGACGGCGGTCACGTCGCGTACAGTTTGTTATTCGAACATCGGAAAAAATTGTATATACCGCTGGCCGCGGCCCTGATCGGCTTCGGTCTGCTTTGGCCGGGTTGGCTAGTCTGGGGATTATTGGCTTTCCTGATGGCCCGTCGTGATCCGCTCGTGAAGAACGGTTTGACACCGCTTACGAAAAAAGAAATTATCTGGGGGCTTATTCCGTTCTTACTGTTACTCTTGACTTTTACCCCTCGACCGATCGTAATTACCCGGTAAAGGGAGTATTGGTTATTGATCTTCTTTGTTTTTCTTGTTCTCCCAATAACTGCCGATCAGAAATCCCAGAACGACCAGGACGATGATCAGCAAAGTCCGGAAAAATCCGAACGTAGCCAGAAAAATTCCCAGAATACCGGCCATGACCGCGAATAATACCGCTTTCGGCATATTGGTCATAACATATTTTATCTATAATGCGCGATAAGTCAACCCCGTTAGAAGCCAATCCCGAATCCTCCCGGTTTTACGTAACCATGACGTTATGTTCTTCCTAAATATATAATTATCGCCATCAATATTAGTAGGGGTTTCTAACGGGGCAACCCCTCCGCCGCAGATCCCCCCTTGACTTTTAACATTTGGTAAGATATAATGATTTGATAATGTGCGAAAAATTGCTATTTACAACCGGCCATTCGCCGGTTAATCAAGGAGGAAAAAAATGACTTTAACTTACATCCTTATCGTCCTTGGTGCGTTTATAATCATGAGCACCATTAAAATTTTAAGGGAATACGAACGGGCGGTCGTTTTCCGCCTCGGCCGGTTCCTGAAAATCAAAGGTCCGGGTCTTTTCTTCCTGCTACCCGGAATTGATAAAATGGTCAAAGTGCCGCTGCGGATCGTAACCATGGATGTTCCGCCTCAGGACGTCATAACCAAAGATAACATCTCGGTCAAGGTGAATGCCGTTACTTATTTCCGGGTATTCGAACCGAGTAAAGCGATACTGGAAGTAGAAGATTACCTTTACGCGACGAGTCAAATCGCCCAGACTACCCTGCGCAGCGTTCTGGGCGAATACGAGCTTGACGACCTGCTCATGGAACGGGAAAAGATCAATATGCGCCTTCAGAAAATCATCGACGAACAGACCGATCCCTGGGGTATCAAGGTTTCCATGGTCGAGATCAAGCATGTCGACATTCCCCAGGAAATGCAGCGCTTCATCGCCCGCCAGGCCGAAGCCGAGCGGGAACGCCGGGCCAAGATCATTCACGCGGAAGGCGAGCTCCAGGCCTCGGAAAAATTGAACCAGGCCGCTAAGATCATCGGCGAAACGTCGACCGGCATTCAATTGCGTTTTCTCCAGACTCTGACCGAAGTGGCGACGGAAAAAAATTCGACTATTATCTTCCCGGTGCCCATCGATCTTTTCGCCCCCTTCATCAAGAAACTCTCCGAAAAAGAGTGATCGGAATCTTCGAACAGGAAGGTTTAGACATTTCCCCGATCGCAATTGAGGACCTCCATAAATATCTGGGTTTACCCGCTCGCCGGGCGACCCGTTTCTTGATCCCGCCCGAAGCCTTCAACCCCCTGCGCAACCAATACGACGCGGGCGCGATCGTCAACCGGATAACCGATAAAATTGCCGGCGGTTACAAATACTGCCTTTGCGTCGTAAATGTCGACCTCTACGCGCCCCGGATGAACTTCATCTTTGGTTTGGCCGACCAGCTGCGAAGGCTGGCCATTGTCTCCGTTTACCGACTGGCGGGAAACGATCTGGTTGCCCGGCTGGGCAAGGAGATCGTGCACGAAATCGGCCACTTATTGGGCCTGCGCCATTGTCCGGACCGAAATTGTGTCATGCTTTTTTCCCACACGATCGCGGATACCGACGCGAAAAGACCCGAATTGTGCGATAAATGCAGGAGGAAAATTGAAACTCTATAAATTATTCACGCCCGGTCCGATCGACGTACCGGACGATGTCCTTAAAGAAACCGCGAAACCGCTGATCTATCACCGCGAGGATAAATTCAAAACTTTCCTTCTCGATATCACCACCAGCCTCCGTAAAATTCTCTTTACCAACCATCCGATCTACTTTTTCACCGCTTCGGGAACCGGCGGCATGGAAGCGGCCTGCGCCAATATCCTCTCGAGCGCGGACGTGCCGGTCGTCGCCAGCTGCGGGAAATTCGGGGAACGCTGGATCGAACTCTGCCGCTGCTTTAAGGTGCAACCGACCATAATCCAGGAGGAATACGGAAAAACCATTCCGCCGGAACGAATCGAGGAAAAACTGAAACGATGCGGCGCGACGGTCGTTTTCACGACTTTGACCGAAACCTCAACCGGCGTCGTGAACAACGTCAAAGCCATCGGCGAAATTTGCCGCAAATACGATTCCCTGCTGGTCATCGACGGGGTCGCGGGTCTGGGCGCCGATTACTGTCCCCAGGATGATTGGAATATCGACGTTATGGTCGGAGCCTCGCAGAAAGCCCTGATGGCTCCGCCCGGGATCGCCTTCATCTCGGTCTCCCCGCGGGCTCATGAAAAGATCAAGAAATCCGACCTGCCCAAATATTATTTCCATCTCGATCTGTACGAAAAGTTCCTGGATAAAGGTCAGACCCCCTGGACGCCGGCGATCACGATCCTCTATGGATTGAAGAAAGGATTGGAAAAGATCCTCAAGGAAGGAGTGAAGGAAAATTTCAAACGCCACGCGAAAATCGCCGATTATGTCCGCAAAAGAGTCACGAAATTAGGCCTGGAAATTTTCCCGGACAACCCGTCCAACGGTCTGACCGTCATGAAAATGCCGCCCCATGTCAACAGCACGGATATCATCAAGGAGATCAAGGAAAAATACTACTTTCTCTTAGCCAACGGCCAGGGCGAAATGAGGGGCAAAATCCTCCGCATCGGACACATGGGGAATTATTCAATACCGAAGCTGGCGCCGGTCGTCGATATTCTGGAAAAGGTGTACAAAAAATGGAGCTGAAATGAACCGTTACATTAAACTGGGATATGAAGGCATTGAGCTCGAACTTCCCGTCCACGCCCTTTACCTGTACCGGGATAACGAGCAGCTTCTGGCCAATATTATCCCGCTCATTACCGAGGCGGTCGACCGTCATGAAAGGTGTATTTTCATTGGCCGGGACAAAGCGTGCAATGAATTGAAGAAAAAGTTCAAGGACACGATTACGATTATCAATTCCGTGGTCGAAGCCCCGGATTTTCTTCCCTGGTTAAAAAACGAGTATGACAAGCTTTCCAAGAATTTCCACGGCATGAGGATTTTCGTTGAGTGTTCCAAGGAATTTCTGGGTTTTGAGGAGATCCTGGACGATTTCAACACCCAGCCTGATCTCCGGCTCTTTGTTCTCTGCCAGTACCAGATCAGCGACATCGGCGCCAATGAACTCCTGGAAATCTTAAAAACCCACCCCTACGTGTTCGTTGAGCACCTTCTGAAACCCAACTGTTTTTATTCGCGGGTCAAACACCGCATCTGGCTGGACCCGCTGACCGGAATTTTCAACCGGCGGTATTTCGAGAACCAGCTGAGCAAGGAACTGCAACGAGCATCGCGCTACGAACATACCCTGTCAATCCTCTTCATGGATATCGACCAGTTCAAAAAAGTAAACGATGAATACGGCCACCAGGTCGGGGACGGAATTTTATCCGAGCTCTCCCAGATTGTCGAACGTTGCCTGCGCAGCGTGGATGTCGTCGCCCGATACGGCGGCGATGAATTCATCATCCTCCTGCCGGAAACCAAAAAGGCTCAGGCTTTTAAAACCGCGCACCGCCTTCTGACCTCGATCAAGAACCACGATTTCTTCAAGAACAACTTGAAAGTCAAGGAAATCGCCGTATCCATCGGCGTCGCGGGCTTTCCCGAAGACGCCGGCGGCACCTATGAACTAATTAAAAAAGCCGATACCGCGCTCTACCAGGCCAAAGCCAAAGGCGGCAACCGCGCCGTGGAAGCCGAATGACCGTTCCGACCCCCGGATCCCAACCATTAATGAGGAGGTAAAATGGCCATAACCCCGTTAGAAATCCGCAAACAGGAATTCCGGAAAAACCTGCGCGGATATGACCCCCACGAGGTTCGCTCCTTCCTGGAAATGGTCTCCACCGAGATCGAAAAGTTGCAGCGGGAAAACGCCAACCTGACCGAAAAGGTCAAGGACCTCGATGCCAAAATCGAGGATTACCGGCGCATGGAAAAAATCCTCCAGGACACGATGACGACCACTCAGAAAGCCACCGAAGAATTGCGGGATGGCGCGCGGCGGGAATCGGAAACAATCATCGCCAACTCCCGGATCGAAGCCCAAAAACTCATCAAGGTAGCCCAATCCGAACTCGCGAAATTAAATGAAGAAACCAAGATGATCGAGCACCAGAAACTGCTGTTGGTCTCCGAATTCCGCGGGTTGCTTGAATCTTACCTGCGTCTTCTGGAGCGCCTGGAGAAGAAGTAACCGCCGAACCGCCTGGCTCACTCGCCGCGAATGCTTGATACCCTAAAATTATTTCATCCCGGTCGCCGTCGGGCTCTAACCCTTACCGTCGCGCTCGGCGTCTTTCTCGCCTGCGCGCAGAAAACGGAACGAATTACCAACGCGCGAAAGCATATCGGACAATGGAATTACGACCGGGCGCTGACCGAATTGATTCCGTATCGCGATAACCGGGATTCGGAGATCCAGTACCTCCTGGGTATCTGTTATCTCCGAAAAAATGAATACGACGAAGCCGCGAATTATTTCGGCAAATCCCTGAAAGCCGATTCGACTTTTCGGGACAGTATTCGGAAAGTCTACACGACCTTGGCCAAAAACGCCCTGACTATCAATGATCTCCCCCAGGCGCTCCGTTACTATCAAGACCTGGCGAAATTGGTTCCCGATTACAACCAAGCCAATAACCTCTTCGTCATCGGCGACCTTAATTACAACCAAGCCAATTATTTATCCGCCATTGAAGCTTACTTGAAAGCCCTGGAAATAGATTCCCTGTCCAAGCGAGCCCGGAGCATAATACCGAAACTGATCGAGTCCCTGGTGGAATGCGACAGTCTGGACCGAGCGCTTTTTATCGCCACCCGGCAATACGAAAAGCTTAAAGTCGCGGAGAATCTGCTGATCATGAGCGAAATAAAATTTACGATCGGCCAAAAGTTGCTGAAAGCCGAAATTTACGACAGTGCCAAGGTTCACTTCCGGGGAATCATCGACCAGCAGGAACCGAAATCCCTCCTCGATGATTCTTATTATTACCTGGGAGAAATATTATTAAAAACCGACAGCGTCGGCGCCGCCCTTGAGGCGTACAAAAAGGTCCTGCGCCTGAATCCCTACCAGAAGGGCGACATCGTCAAGAAAGCCCAGGACCGAATCCGTGAAATAAACGGAACGAAAGGACAATAACAATGGAAAAAAAGGCCGTGGGATTGGATGCGGGATTGTCAGGTAAAGAAGTAATCGTTATTTTATTTACCGTTTCGATATTGCTGGCGGGTTGCGTGTCCCGCCCGGAATTGGCGCAACTGCCGGCCGAGGAGGAATTCCAGAGAGCCCAGGGATATTTTGAAAACCGCCAATACGACCGGGCGGTCCAGGGTTTTGAGCGGGTCATATTTTATCACCCCTCATCCGAATTTGTCGACGATGCACAGTTCTGGCTCGCCCGGACTTATTTCGCGAAGAAAGATTATGCCCAGGCCGTTATCGAATTTGAGTATCTGATCAAGAATTTCTCCGCCTCGTCCTTTATCGAAGAGGCGAATTTTTATCGAGCCCAATCATATATCAACAAAGCACCCGGCTGGGATCGCGATCAGACCGAAACCAACGAGGCGATCAACTACCTTGATGAGTTCCTGACCCGCTACCCAAATTCAAAATTCACCAACGACGTGAAGAACCTGATTCTTTCCGCCCGCAACCGGCTGGCCCGAAAGGAGCTGGAAAGCGGCAAGTTGTACTTAAAACTCAAGGAACCGGACGCCGCCGCTAAATATTTCCTCTTTATCGTCGAAACCTATCCGGAAACGGAAGCCGCGGTCGAAGCGAAATACCACCTGGCTGGTATCTATCGCCAGCAGCACCGGACCGAAGAAGCCATCGTCCTTTACCGCGAGCTCCTGGATAAAGCGGAATGGAAGACCCGGGTGGGAAAAAAGATCCGGGAAATCGAAAATAAAAAATAGAATTTAACCATGCCTTACCGGGAAGAATACGGGATTTTTGGCGGGCTTTTTGATCCGCCCCATACCGGGCATCTGATCATCGCCCAATATATCCGGCAAGAATTCGGGTTAAAGAAAATTATCTTCGTCCCGGCCGGCAATCCCCCCCATAAAACAGGATATTCAACCTATCTTCACCGTTTCCGCATGACTAAACTGGCGGTCGGCGCTAACCGGGATTTTTTAGTCAGCCCGGTCGAAGCCCGGATGCCCGGAAAAACATACACCGTCGACGTCATGAGCCAATTAAAAAGGATCTATTCCCGTCCGCTCTGTTTGATCATCGGCGCGGATCAATGGGCGGAAATCGGAACCTGGAAAAATCCGGCGGCTTTATTTCGCCTTTGCCGGCTGATTGTCGTGCCCCGATTCGGATACCCGATCCGCCCCTTCTTCCCCAAATTTTCCCGGGTCCTAGTGAGCCGCTTACCCCGCATCGACATTTCCTCGACCCGGATCCGAGAGCTGGCCGCAGAAGGGTGGTCAATAAAATATTTGACTCCCGACCCGGTGATCGCTTACATCAGAAAAAATCGCCTGAAAAAACTGTGGGCATAATCTTGAATCGGTCAAGAATATATCGGCTTACGGTCTCCGATTGACTACGCGATATCATAGAAAACCAGTCCGGATATCAATTTTGGGAAAAAATCCGTGGATTTCTGAGGCATCCGTTCCTGGTTTGAGGCGACGTCCCGAACCTGATCCGGCCGGGTCGGGTTGAGCAAAAAGGCGAACTGAAATTCATTATTGTCCACCTTCTGGAGCGTCGGCTCGATACCGCGTTCGTACCGGACGTGGTCTTCGATCTGTTCCGGACGAATACCCAGAATCTTCTCGATCAGGACAGCCTGCAGGATCGCCGTGTCCAGCTTGCGGTAAACATCGCTCTTATCCGGCATTAATTTTTCCATGATTTTCATCGATTTCAGTTTCCAGACATACGAACCGCCCGGGCTGTAAACGCCGAAGGCGTGGACCTTTTCCTTTTCCAATTCGGACCCGATATCGCTTTTTTTCACCTTGCGTATCGAAAAATATTCCTGGGCTTCGTCAACCAGGCATTCGATGCCGATTTTGGGCAGATTCTTGATCAGACGGTGGGTGGGCAGGATCACAAGCCCCGGATCCTGGATATTGACTAAAACCACCATCTTGAATTTAGCCGGGTGGTTCGGCGGCAAATCCGCCGTTTCCCGGCTATAGGTGTAAAAGGTCTCGTAACGGTGGTGGCCATCGGCGATCACGAAAGTCGATGGGCAAAGATGATCGGCGATCTTCCCGATCACGTTCGGATCAACGATCTGCCAAAGCTTGTGATTGACCCCGGAATCGTCGGTGACATCGATCAGAGGTTTCTGGGGGCGGAATTTTTCCATGAGATCGTCGACAAAGTTCTGGACGTCGGTGTAGAGGAGAAAAACCGGTTCCAGGTCCTTTTTCGTCTTGCGGGTCAGGCTCAGCCGGTCTTCCTTGGGTTTAGACAGCGTCTTTTCGTGAGGCAGGATACCGCCCTTGCCCAACTCCTCGAGCCGGACCGCGGTGAAGAAACCTTTCCGGACATAGCGACGGTTGTTGACCTTGAATTCCTGGAGATAGGGATAAATGGCTTCCTCGCCGTCCTGGATGAAAATCTTATCCTTCCGCCACGTCTCCAGACTTCTTTTCGCTTTTTCGTATTCCCGGGGCCGGTCATGGCCTTCGGAATATTTGGTCAGCACGAGGTTGACAAAATTGTAGGGACTCCGGTGCTGATAATCCTTTTCCATGTCGTCCGATATCTGGTCGTAAGGCTGGGTAATAACTTCGGCGAATTTATTTATTTTATCGGGATTATACCTTATCCCCTTAAAGCCTTTTATTTCCGGCATCCGTACTCCTTTTATAATGAATGAAATTAGGAAATTAAGAAGTTAGGCAGTTATGACCCGTCTTAACCTCAAAACCTCTTAACATCTTAACTTCTTTCCAAAAATTAATCAATAATTACTTCTTGAACGCCTCGATCACAACCTCCGCGATCTGGATTCCCGCCCGCAGCTGACCTTCTTCGGTCTGCGCGCCGATATGAGGTGTCAGGATCACCTGATCCAGAGCGAAAAGTTTGTGTTCCTTGGCCGGCTCGGTCGCATACACATCGAGACACGCGACCCGGACCTTACCGCTCACGATCGCGTCGTACAGGGCGTTTTCGTCGATGACCCCGCCGCGGGCGCAGTTTACGATCACGACGCCGGTCTTCATTTTGTCGAACGTCGCTTTGTTCAGGATGTTGGCGGTTTCGTTGGTTTTGGGTATGTGGAGGGAAATGTAATCGGAATTCTTTAGCAACTCATCCAGGTCGACGAGTTTTCCCGCGTCCGTCTGTTTGACGTAAGGATCAAAAGCCAGAACGTCCATGCCCATGGCCCGGGCGCGTTTAGCCAGTTCAAAACCGATACGGCCGATACCGATAATGCCCAGAGTCTTGCCGAAAAGTTCAAATCCGTGGAACTTCTTCTTCTCCCATTTGCCGGCCCGGGTCGATGCGGTCGCCAGGGGAATCATGCGCGCCGCGCCCAGCATCATGCCGAGGGCGAGTTCGGCGACCGAGACCGAAGTCGCCGCCGGCGTGTTGACGACTTTAATCCCTTTGGCTTTGGCCGCGTCCTTATCCACGTTGTCAAGGCCGACACCGGCCCGACCGATGACTTTCAGTCTCTTCCCCGCTTCGATTATCTCTTTGGTCACCTTGGTCGCGCTGCGAACGATGATGCCGTCAAAATCCACAATGAATTTAACCAGTTCTTCGGGCGGCAGTCCGGGTTTTTCCACGACTTCATAACCCGATTTTTTAAGCAATTCCACACCTTCTTTGGCGATGGGATCCGAAATCAATACCTTCATCAAACCTCCTTTTATTATCCAGTTTCGGAAATATTTAAGCGTATATTATACTCAAAAGCAAGACCCTCGTCAATCCCGCCTAAAATGACCGAGCTACCATCAAAGGAAGTGAAGTGCGGCCAGACCCGGACGGTTAAGAAATTCATCATTCAACATTAATAAAAACCGTTAATAGCGAAGGAATCATATATCCGTTGGCGGTTTCGAAATGCGATTCGGTTTCGTTGGTCGTTGTCGTTTAGCGTAACCGACTTACGATGACACCTGACGAAACGTCTTTCGCAACCGCAACCAATTTATTTTAAATTATTATCACTTCACTTCGGATATTATGAGTCCCGCGATGATCAAGCCGGCGCCCACCAGACCGCCGCGCGAAAAGAATTCGCCGAGTAAAATAAAGACAAAAACCGATGCGAATATCGGTTCCGTGGCGTAGATCAACGCCGCTTTGGCCGTGGCCACGTTCTTCTGGAATTTATTCTGGATGAAGATATTGAACACCGTGGCGACAAGGCTGATATAAAGGACCGCCAGTATCGATTGCCGGTTAAAGACGATCGGCGATTCGGTTTTGATCAGAAGCAAGGGAACGCATAATACCGCGGTCGTGATGAACTCATAAAACAGCAAAAGGGAACCGTCGTGACGCCGGGTATAAACATTGGTCAAAACGATCTGAAACGCGAAAACGAAAGCGCAGACCAGCGTCAGGATATCGCCCAGATTCACGCCGGTCGCGTCCGGCTTGGCCAGGAAATAAAGACCGGCCACGGCCAGCAATATTCCGATCGCCGGCCAGAAAGTCAGCCGTCGCTTTTCCAGATAGAAGGAAATGAACGGCACGAAGACGACGTACATCGAGGTGATGAACGCCGATTTGTTGGCCGTGGTATATTTCAAGCCGACGGTCTGGGTAATGAACCCCAGGAAAATCGTGAGCGCGATTATGAAACCGGGCCCGAATGACCGAAACCGGTCCCGGTGGATCCGTTTGTGAAACAGGACGTAGATAACCAAGGTGGCCAGGGCGAAGCGAAAAAAAATGAAATGGACGGCCGGGATGAACTGCAGGGCGACTTTGGTGACGGGAAAGGTCAAACCCCAGAAGCCGGTGATGGCCAGCAGCCATAAAGCGCTGGCGTTCGCGAGTTTGCGATTCGGTTCAAACGGCATGCGGTGATTATACGGATTTTTTACGTATTGTCAAACCGAGAAGTGAGTTTATTTCTGCTTACTGCCTACTGCTTACTTATTTCTTTATTCTTCCTCGGCCCCTCTGCTCCTCAGCCCCTTCGCTCCTCTTTCACCCTGCCTCTCAGAACCTCCGCGGTCTTTCACGACGGGTTCAACCCCACGCAGGTCAGAACCTGGTCCCGAACCCGGAAGTCCATGGGCAGGAATTTTTTAATGACCCACATGACCGTCTCGGCGTGCCGGGAAACACCGGCGATCCGCACCTTGCTGAGGGCGTTCGTCCGGGCCGCGCTCAGGGCCAGGTAGGGAAGGATTTGGTCAACCATCCACGAATCGACCCCGGCCCCGGATTCAATCGCCTTACGGAGAAATTGGGCGGCGTTCTTACCCACGTCTTCGGCCCGCTTGCCCAGTTCGCCGATCGCGTCAGCGCCCAACCGGCCATTATCGAAAACCGCATGGCCGCTGATGAAACAGCCCGGGGAATAAGCCGCGACGTATTCGACCATGCTCTTGGCCATCGGGAAAAAATTTTTAAATCCCTCAAGCATGCGTTCGGCGACCTGGGTAGCGCGCAGCTTGTTGGAAGACAAGGAAAGAACTTCCACTTTATAGAGTTTTCCGCGTTCGGTGAGGTTGATACTCCGCAAACCGCGCGGTTCGATCCGAACCCGGATCTCGCCGCCGCCGGTTGGATAAAACCCATGCTGGCGGATTTCGATGGCCAGCCGTACGCCCAGCAATTCAAGGACCGGCGTGAATACGGTCCGGTAATATTCGACGGTCGGACTGAACGGCACGGCCGTGCCGCCCCGGATCTTCAAGTCAAGGATCGCGTTGGCGCCGACCGCGATCGGAATCAGGGTCTGCAGGATCAAAGTAACCGCGCCCGCGGTTTTGATGTCAATCGTATACGATCCGGACTGGACCGTTCCCGGCTGGAACGCGACTTCCAGGGAGTCGAGGTTCAAGCTGCTGGTCTCCGCGCCGCAGATCTCGGCCGCGGCCCGGATTCCCTCCAGATGCTGGGGCCGGAGGCCGGGTTTTTCGCGACCTTTGCGGATATTATAGATCCGAACCGTCTTGCCCGTCACCGCGGACATGGCGATCGCGGTCCGGATTATCTGGCCGCCGCCTTCAAGGTGAGAACCATCAATCTCAATCATATAAAGTTCTATTGGTTAGCGATCGTAATCGACCCGATCATGGAAGGACAATATCCATCGTAAAAATTGAAAATCCCGGTCGTGTCAAACGTGAAACGGAAGGTATCGGCGTGGGCGATATCGCCGCTGTCGAAAAGACTGTCCGGATTCGCGGACAACCCGCTCTTTACGCGGTGGGTGGCTTCATCGACATTCACCCACATGACAGTCGTTCCCCGGATCGCGGTCAAGCGGACGGGATTGAACTCAAATTTGTAGATCCAGATTTCGTTGGGACCCGGACCGGCGCCGTAGGGATTGCGGCAACCGTTCAAATAGAAAAAGAAAAGGATGGGAACAACAACCTTCAACATGCGCCCAACCATCCGGCCTCCTTTGGTGCAGAATTATTATAGGAAATTAGGTTATAAAGTCAAGGACGGAAAGGCTTTAATATTTCACGAATTGGACTTCGCCATCTTTCAGGTCCGCGCGAATTTTATCGCCTTTCTTGAAATCGCCGGCGATGATGGACCGGGAAAGCGGATTCTCGATCCGGCGCTGAATGGCCCGGCGCAACGGCCGCGCGCCGTATACCGGGTCAAAACCCTCATCGGCCAGATACTCCTTTACATTTTCGCCGAATTCGATCGGGAAACCGAAATCGGCGACATATTTGACGATCTTGGCCAGTTCCCGTTCCACGATGCCCCGGATTTCGTCGAATCCGAGCGGTTTAAAGAGAATAATTTCGTCAACCCGGTTCAGGAATTCGGGCTTGACGCTGCGCTGCAGAATCTGGTTGACATCCTGCCGGGCTTTTTCGTAATCAAACCTCCCTTCCTTCAGATCCGCGGTAATGATTTCGCTGCCGAGGTTGGAAGTCATGATCACGATCGTGTTCTTGAAGTCAACGGTGCGGCCCTGACCGTCGGTCAGGCGTCCGTCTTCCAGGAGCTGGAGCAGGATATTGAACACGTCGGGATGGGCTTTTTCGAATTCGTCGAAGAGAATAACCCGGTACGGCCGGCGGCGGACGGCTTCGGTCAGCTGACCCCCCTCCTCGTAACCCACGTAACCGGGCGGCGCGCCGATCAACCGCGAAACGGTGTGTTTCTCCTGGTATTCGGTCATGTCGATGCGGACCATCGCTTCTTCGGTATCAAAAAGGAATTCGGCCAAAGTTTTGGCGAGCTCAGTCTTGCCGACGCCGGTCGGACCGAGGAAGATAAAAGATCCGATGGGCCGTTTCGGGTCCTTTAAACCCGCCCGGGACCGGCGGATCGCGTCGCTGACCGCGTTCACCGCCGGATCTTGGTCGACCATCCGCTCATGGATGCGGTCCTCCATTTTGAGGAGCTTATCCATTTCCGTCTGCAGCATGCGGGAAACCGGGATGCCGGTCCAGGAAGAGACGATCTGGGCGATTTCATTCTCGCCCACCCGGTCGTCGATACCCCGCTGTTTCATCCACTTTGATTTTTTTTGCTTCAATTCGATCCGGATCTTTTCGGCCTCATCTCTCATTTCGGCCGCCTTTTCATAATTGCGCTGGTCGACCGCGGTCTTGCCCTCTTCGTTCATCCGCTCCAGTTTCTGCTCCAATTCTTTGAGCTCGTCGGGCATCGAATATATCTCAATCCGGGCCCGGGCGCAGGCTTCGTCGATCAGGTCGATGGCCTTGTCCGGCAGATTGCGTTCGGTGATATATCTTTCCGACAATTTCGCGGCGGCTTCGATGGCGGAATCGTCGATCGTGACGCCGTGATGGGATTCATACCGGCTCTTCAAACCCTGGATGATCCGGATCGTATCCGCGACCGAAGGCTCGCCGACAAAAACCGGCGCAAACCGGCGCTCCAGGGCCGCATCCTTTTCGATATGCTTCCGGTATTCGTTGAGGGTGGTGGCTCCGATGCACTGTAATTCGCCGCGGGCCAGAGCAGGCTTCAGCATGTTCGAAGCGTCGATCGCACCTTCGGCCGCGCCGGCGCCGACGATCGTGTGCAGTTCGTCGATAAAAAGAATAATCTCACCCTTCCCCTTGCGGATTTCGTCCATAACGGCCTTCAACCGCTCCTCAAACTCACCGCGGAATTTGGAACCGGCGACCAAGGATCCCATATCCAGCGCCAGGATCCGTTTATCGGTCAGAATTTCAGGGACATTTTTCTCCACGATCTTCTGGGCCAGCCCCTCGATAATCGCGGTCTTCCCCACCCCCGCTTCGCCGATCAACACCGGATTGTTCTTGGTCCGACGGGAAAGGACCTGAATCACGCGCTTGATTTCATCGTCGCGGCCGATCACGGGATCGAGCTTGCCCTGACGGGCCAGGGCGGTTATATCCCGGGCGTACCGCTCCAGGGCCATATATTTATTCTCGGCGTCCGGATCGGTCACCCGCTGGGTGCCGCGGATCGACTGCAGGGCCTGATAAATCTTTTCGCGGTTCAGCCCGAACTCGCGGACAATCTTCCCGGTGTCGGATTCCCGTTCGTCGCTGATCGCCAGAAGGAGATGCTCGCAGCCGACATATTCGTCATTCATGCGCTGAGCCTCGGTCTGGGCCTGGGCGATAAGACGCTTGGTTCGCGGTGTGATGTAAACCTGGGCCGCGGCTCCGCCATAGACTTTGGGTCGTATTTCCATCGCGGCTCCCAGCCGGCGCTCGATCACTTCCGGTACGATATCCATGCGTTTAAGAATTTTAGGAACTAAACCGTCTTCCTGACGAAGCAAGGCCAGGAAAACGTGCTCGACATCCAATTCCTGATGGTTATATTGATCCAGAACTTCCTGAGCTAAAGTCAGGGCATCCTGGGCTTTCTGGGTAAATTTTTCGTAACGCATACAAATTTTAGACATAAAAAGCGGAAAAAATGTTTATTTATCGGCAGGATCACCAATAGTTTCCACCCCGCACCTTGACTTTAGCCAAATAATCCGTAAAATTAACCATCCATGGGGCAATTTTACGTACTTTATCTTCTTTTATTATTATTGGTTATTTTTCTCGCTTGGGGTATCAAGGAATGGCACGGCCATATCCGGAACTTAAAATCAATACCGATCCGGATCATCGTAAACGGCACCCGGGGTAAATCATCGGTCACCCGCCTGATCGCCGCCGGGTTAAGGGCCGGAGGCTATAATGTTTTTGCCAAGACGACCGGCACCAAACCCCGGATGATCATTAACAACGAAACCGAGACTCCGGTCATCCGCCTGGGCCGGGCGAATATTCATGAGCAAATTTCGATGATTAAGAAAGCCGTCCGCGAAAAAATGAATGCCGTAGTTTTCGAAAACATGTCCCTGCGCCCCGATCTTCAATATATCGAGGAAAGCCGAATCATCCAACCGAACCTGGTCGTGATCACGAATGTCCGCGCCGACCACCTGGATGTCATGGGTCCCACGCTTAACGATATCGTCCGGGCTTTTATCAATGCCGTGCCTAAAAATAGCCGGATCGTGACCGGGGAAAAGGAACTTTTCGACCGGATCAAAGAGTCGGCCGCCCAAAAATCCATCCCGGTCGACCAAAGCCATGAAGAAGATATCGATGAAAAAGAAATGGGCAATTTCCCGTATCTCGAGCACCGGGAGAATGTCGCCCTGGCCCTGGCCGTATGCCGCCGGCTGGGTGTCGACGAGCGGACCGCCCGGAAGGGCATCTACAGTTCCCGGCCCGACCCGGGCGCTTTGAGAAAATACGATCTCGTGATCGACGGTAAAGCGGTCGCGCTCTATAACGCCCTGGCCGCCAACGACCCGGATTCTACGTACCTGATCTACGAGCGGCTCGGCAAACCCCGGAAAAATATTCACGTCCTCGTCAACTGCCGGGACGACCGCATCGACCGTTCCCTGCAAATGGCCGAACTGATCCAGAAAAAAATTCCCGCCGACGGTTATTTCATATGCGGCCGCAACACGAAGCCCCTGATCCGGCGCGCTATCGGACGGGGCGTGCCGAAAGACAAGCTGATCGACCTGGAAGGAGCCGGGCCGAACGAGATATTCCGGATTATCGGCCAGCGGGTCCGCGACCGGTCGATTCTGCTCGCGATCGGGAACATCGTCGGTTACGGCGAAGACCTGATAAACTATTTCGTCGCCCAAGGAACCCGATGATCATTATCGCCGTCGGACTCGGCATGATCCTTACCCTGCTCTTCACCGAAACGGTCGGCCTCGCGGCGGGCGGCGTAGTCGTGCCCGGTTACATCGCCCTCAACCTCCACCATCCGTTTCAGATCATCAGCACGATCCTGGTCGCCCTCGCCACTTACCTGATCGTCCGGATCATCGCCCATTATATGCTGATCTACGGCCGCCGGCTATTGATCATTTCGATCCTGATCGGTTATTTGATCGGCTACGCCACCAAACTCTTCCCGCCCATTTCGCTGGCCCAGAATTACATCGACATATCGACGATCGGTTTTGTCATCCCCGGCCTGATCGCATATTGGTTCAACCGCCAGGGAATCCTCGAAACGCTTTCGGCCATGATCATCGTCTCGGTCCTGGTGCGTTTGATCATCATCGTCATCACCGGCGGTGTAATCCTCCCATGAAACTTCGGACCGAACGCATTCCGATTTATGTCCTGATCAGCATCGCGCTCATCGCCGTCGTCCTGGGTTTCCTGGCGCTCAGCACCCGGGTAAAGACTTACGCGCCCAACTTCGAAACAAAAATTGCCGCCGTGAAAAAGGCTCGGCAAATAATGGATCGGGTCAAGGAAAAACGGCTGGCGGATGGGATCATCGTCGACCCCATCAACGATCCCAATCAAACCGGTTTGATCGGTGCCCAGCACTCGCTGATTACCACGGAATACGGCGAGCTGGAAGCCAAGCTCACCTCGCTCAATCCGAATTTCGCCGCCCTGATCGTCCAGCTCCTCTCGGACGCCGGCGTTAAATCCGGGGAGGAGGTCGCCATATCCTTCACCGGTTCGTTCCCGGCATTGAACCTTGAAGTTCTCGCGGCGAGCGAAGCCTTGCGCTTGAATCCGGTGATCATCACCTCGGTGAGCGCTTCGATGTGGGGAGCCAACGATCCGAACTTCACCTATCTCGACCAGGAAAAATTCCTTTTCGATAACGGGCTTATAAAATACCGTTCCCGGTCCGCGTCGATCGGCGGCGTCGAGGATCTGGGCCGCGGGTTGAGCCCGGAAGGCCGGACACTGCTCGCGCGGGCCATCGCCCGTAACTCCTTGCCCGAAATCAAAACCCAAAATCTGGATGCATCGATCCAAACCCGGATGGAACTCTATCTTAATTCCGCGCCGGCCGATGGCTACCGGGTTTTTATCAATGTCGGCGGCGGCGCGGCGGCCCTGGGCGGCGTCGATCTCCCCTCGGGTGTAATCGAACCGAACCCGCACGTGTTGAACCGGGGCGTCGCGGGCGAATTTTTGCGGCGGGGCGTACCGGTGATCAATTTTTCGGACATCAACCGCCTGGCGCGCCTTTACAATCTGCCGATCGCGCCCATTCCCCTGCCGCCCGCCGGCCGGGGCAAACTTTTTTACGATACCCGGTACTCGGTTCCGCTCGCGGCGGTATTGACCGCGGTAATGCTGATTCTAATTTTTATCATTTTACGCCTGGACGTCGATCACTACCGGAAAAGGATTTTTAAGAAAGGAGCATGAGCGCATGTTCGAACTGATCGTTTTTAACCTCATTTTTGGTCAAATCAAAAGCACGCTCCCGCAGACGGAGGTCAAGGTCCGGATTCAGACCCATCAGGAGGATACCTATTACCTTCTCGCTCCGGACCAGCCCGCGGAAATTACGGTGGAAGGTCCGACCTGGATCCGGGTCTATACCCGCATTCCCTGGCATGAAGACTGGACGGGCACCAAAATTTATAAAATTATTCAACAGACCAACGGCCAGCAGGAAAAATTCGTTTCCCTGGAAAGCGAACGGTCCCGGGTCGCCAAAGCCGGCCCCGTCCGGCTCAGCAAGTGGCGGTCCTTTTATATCAACGTGACCAAAGGCCGGAATTCCTTCCGTTTCGTTCATTGGCAGTCGCCCACCGACTCGATCTTTTTGAAATACGTTTATGAGGCGCCAAAAAAATGGGCCGATCTCACGCCCAGCGGGTACGTATCCAATCTCGAATTGACGGAAGAGGAAAAAATCATCGAGTATTATGAAGCCACCGACCTGAAACCGGTGGTCCTCGAGGTCGCGGGCCCCCGGAAAATCAAAATCATCGCCCGGTTCAACTTCCCGGCCGCCGCGACCGGCGAACAGTTCTTTTCCATCGACATCCGGGAAAAGGGGCGCAGCGTTAAAACAAAATCCTTCCGCGCCTACCGGTCGGAAACGACCCTATATCGGAATCTCCGGGAAACCGTTCCGTCCAATTCCCATGTATTTTATCTCGATGCCCGCAAGGGTAACCACCGTTATGAAATATTTCTTGCCGGGCTTGCCGGCAGCGCGGGTTTGCGGATCCAGGCCGAACAAAAATGACAGCGCTGCTCTTCGCCTTTTTCGCCGGATTCGATTACAACCTGGAATACAACTGCGAGTTCGCGTACGACGACAATATCTACGAATACTCGGTCCGGGACCTGGACGAATTCACGAACCGGATCCGGCCGGATCGTTTTCCCTTTGAAACCTATGACGATCTCGTAACCCGACAGGATTGCCAACTGCTGCTCCGGACCCGAACGATCGCCAACCGGACCACGACCATCAACCTCCGGGCCGCCACGACCAACCACGCGGTCAACCGGCAAAAAGATTATCAAACCCTTAACGCCGGCGTCCGGCAATCATTCGGAAAAATCGCCCTGAAATGCGACTATCTTCATATCCCCCGCTATCTGATCAAATATTACCCGGATCCGGTGAGTGCCGGATATGCAGAATGTGCCTTTTCCGAACACCTCCTGGCGTTGAAAACGTCTTTCCTCCCTTCCGAGAGAATCGCGCTCCACGTCCGGGCCGCCCGGGAATGGGACAACTACATGCCCGATTTCCGCGTTTACGACACCCAAGCCTGGCGCGTCGGCGCCGACCTGGACCTGGCCGTGAACCCCCGATACGAACCGGCCTTCGGCTACGAGTTCAAAGACGCGCTTGCCCGCGGTCCCAATCCCGACCTTTCCTATCGCCAGCATTCCGGTTCGATAGAAAATCTGTTCAACCTGCGTTTCCCCCGGCTGGCAAAGTTAAGCCTGGACTATAAAATCGATTACCGGATTTACACGACGGATTTACCGCCGGTGGCGGATACCCCCCATAGCGGCCGGACCGACTTCACCCACCAATTCACATTCTACGGATTGATTCCGATCCTCCGGTTCCTCGATATTACCGGCGCCTACCATTACGAATTGCGCCGGGCTTCCTCCCCGACCTACCCGGAAATCGGAGTTATCAAAAATTACGATAAATACCAACTGTCCGGAGGCATACGATTCCGTTATTAAAATATAAAAATAAACCGGAGGTCGCGTGAAAATAAAATTGATTTTTTCCGTGTTGCTCGTTATGGGCGCCGTAGCCTGCCGCCGTCCGGTCGAGGAACTCCACCGGTTCGCCGTGGTCGGCGAATGCCGTTTGCCGGGTTATTCCCGGGACCTTGATATAAAAGGCGATTACGTTTATGTCGCCAACGACCAGGGCGGCCTCCAGGTAGTCGACGTCGCTAAACCTGAATCAATCTTCGTGGTCGGTTCCTATTTCAGCCAGGTCAACGTCCAGGGAATCGCGGTCCGGGATAGTTTCGCGTATTTAGCCCTCGCCGCCGGGCCGCCGAATTACGGCGGGTTGGTTATCGTGAATATCCAGAATCCGAGCGACCCCGTTTTCGTGAGTCAGGATAATTCGTTTTACGCTTACAACATATCGGCTCCGGCCGGCGACACCCAATACGTTTATATCGCGGCCCGTTACTGGTTTATCGTCGAAGACGTCAGCTGGCCCCAATATCCGAGCTATGCCCGCCATATCGCGACTCCGGGGAACGTGCGGGACCTGGAAATCGTCGACTCCCTGGCCTTTCTCGCCGCCGAGCAGATCGGCCTGCTGATTTACAATTTGAACCATCCCGACTCGACGGTCCTCGTCGGCGAGATCGACACGCCGTCCAACACCCGGAGCGTTTTTATTCTCAACGGTTACGCGTATATCGCCGACGGTGACGACGGGCTGGTCATTGTCGATGCCCGCGACTCTGAAAATCCGGTCCAGGCCGGCCAGTACGATACGCCCGGCTACGCCCAGGGAGTCTACGTCCAGGACGGTCTCGCTTACGTGGCGGATGGCAGCGAAGGTTTACAAATCATCGACGTATCCGACCCGGCAAACCCGGCGCGCTACGGTAGTTTAAAAACAAATTATGCCTACAATATAAAAATTTTGGATTCTCTGATTTATCTCGTGGACCGGGACCAGGGGCTATTGCTAATCACGGAGATTGAATTATGAACTGCCTTTTATTATTAACGCTGTTCGCATCGGATGCGATCGATGCCCGGATCTTAACGATCCAGCAGAACCCGTCCGCGATATTGGCCGAGATCGGTTTTACCGATGCCGGAGAAGATAATTATTTTACCCGGTTCATCCTTTCCCCGGCCGCGCCCGAAGGTTATATTGACGTTCTTGACTGCGACACGCTCCGTAACGGGAACCGCAAAGAAGGTAGAGCGGATATATTTAAAATCGGCCCGGCCGTGAAACTCGGTCGTTATAACCTCTATCCGGTTATGATCAAACCGGTCATTGACCGGGAAGGATTTCAAGCCCGGATAAAAAGAATCCGTCTCCGGCTGAGTATCACTCCATATACCGAGGTTAAAATTGCGCCCGCCCTGGCATTGGCGTATAAGAATCTGATCATGAACTACCAGTATGATCCCCTGGCCAAGCCCCAGGGCCTCTTGATCATCACCCCCAATTCCTTCAACAGCGCGGTCCAACCGCTGGCCGACTGGAAAGAAAAGAAGGGCTGGAAAGTCACGGTCGCGACACTCAGCCAAACCGGGAATACGACCACGGCCATAAAAAATTATATCACGAACGCGTACCAAACCTGGAACCCCGCGCCTGAATATGTCCTTCTGATCGGAGACAAGGACAGCCTCCCCACTTTTACGATCAGTTCCAATCCCACGGACCATCCCTATACAACCCTGGACGGAAGCGACTTCTTTTCGGATCTGCTGGTCGGCAGGATCTCGGTCGCCAGCGTCAACGACCTGAACACGGTCGTCGCCAAGATCGTGGGTTACGAGACAACCCCTTACACGACGGACACGGCCTGGTTCAAACGGGGACTCATGGTCGGCGCCAACTATCCGAGCGGCATGACCACTCCCCTGCCCATGAAACGCTGGGTCCGCGAAAGAATGCTGACCCGGGGATTCGACCAGGTCGATACGGTTTATTACCCGCCGGTCGCCAACGGCGTGACGCCGATCACCAACGCTGTTAATCAAGGCGTCACTTTCATCAACTACCGGGGCGGGATCGCGACCTGGGGCGGCTGGGATTTTCCAAGCTTTTACAACACGGACGTTTTAGGTCTGGCTAACGGCTGGAAACTTCCGGTCATAACGAGCATCGTCTGCCTGACCGGCAACTACAACGCCGAATGTTTCGGAGAAATGTGGCTCCGGGCCGGGAATCCGGTCACGCCCAAAGGCGGAGTCGGTTTTTTCGGCGCCTCGCCGCCGACCACCCACAGCCGCTGGAACAACTGCCTTGACGCCGGCATGTACTGGGGATTATTGGAAGAGGATATCCATTTCTTCGGGCCCATGACCTACCGCGGTAAACTGGAGGTTTACGCGAACTTCCCCCTGGAGACTTCGCCGACTTCCGGCAGCGAATTTTATTTCAACGCCTACAACCTCCTCGGCGATCCTTCCCTGGAATTATGGACCGGCGTTCCGCAGAATTTAACCGTCAACCATCCGGCGACGGTCCCGACCGGGACCAATTACTTCTCCGTGCAGGTCCTGAACGCCGCCAGCCAGCCCGTGCCCGGTGCCCTGGTCAGCCTGTATAAGCGCAATGAAGTAAAGGCTTTGGAGTTTACCGACGCGACCGGGCAAATCGCCTTTCAGATCGGAACCTCGACCCCGGACACTTTGTTCGTAACCGTGACCAAACACGATTTCAAACCGTATTGCGGCAATGCCCTGGTCACGAACGCGGCGGTTTATGTCGGTTATTACGGACACGTGATTAACGATCCGTCGGGCAACAACAACGGCGAGATCAACCCGGGCGAAACCATCCAGATGCCGGTCACCCTGAAGAACTACGGCACGACCACGACCGCGGACAACGTCACGGCCAAACTGACCTGCTCGGATCCGCTGGTCACGATCACCGATTCCCTGAAAAGCTACGGCAGCATCTTACCCGGAGGAACCGCCGCGGCCGCTCCGTTTGTTTATTACGTCTCGGTGAACGCCAAGCAAAACCATACTCTGCGTTTCAATTTGGCCGTGAATTCCGATCAGGGCAACTGGAATTCGATCCTGGATCTGATCGTCAAAGCCCCGGCATTCGAATACGGGTGGCATCAGGTCCTGGATGGGGGTAACGGCATCCTCGAACCCGGAGAGATTTCAGACCTTGTTGTCTCCGTGGACAATTCCGGCGGGCTAGCCGGCACCAATATCAACGGCATCTTGCGTTCCCTGAATCCGGCGGTCACGGTCTCCGACTCGACGGGCTCTTACGGAACGGTGAACGTCGGCGATTCGTCGGTCAACAACTCCGACCGCTACCTGGTGACCGCCGCCGCCGCGGTCGCGCCGGGGCACCGCATTGATTTCGAGTTGTTGGTTCAAGGCGACGTTAATTTTCTCGATACCGCCTATTTCTCGTTGATCATCGGCCCGGTAACCGCGGCCGCGCCCTTTGGTCCGGACGCCTATGGCTATTACGCCTATGACAACACCGATGCCGGTTATCCGGAGTCTCCCGCTTACAATTGGGTGGAGATCGATCCGGGGTTCGGCGGTTCCGGAACCGAGCTGACGCTTGGCAACGACGAAACGAAAACAATCGGATTGCCTTTTCCCTTCAAATATTACGGGACAACTTATGCCCGTTTATCAATCTGCGACAATGGTTATCTAGCCATGGATTCGACCTGGATCGCCGACATGTACAACTGGCATATCCCGGCCGCGCTCGGGCCGCCTTTATTGGTCGCGCCCTTCTGGGATGATTTTGATCCCAACTCCACCGATTCCAGCCGCGGTGTGTATTATTATAACGACGCGGCGAGCCACCGGCTGATCATCGAGTATTCGTATGTTCAACATATCCACAATAATCCGCCTAACCCTCCCGCTCCGTCCGAGCTCCAGACTTTCCAGGCGATTTTCTGTGATCCCGTATATTACCCGACTCAAACCGGCGACGGCGAAATAATCTTTCAGTACAACCGGATCTTCAATGACGACATTTGGCATGATTACGCTACCTGCGGAATCGAAGATGCCGGTCACACCACGGGTCTCGAATACACGTTCGCGGGTATTTATCCGGCCGCGGCCGCGCCTTTAGCCGACGGCCGGGCCATTAAGTTCACGACCGACCAACCCGACCCTTTCCCGGGCGTCGGGGAAACGAAAACCGCCACCGGCGAAGGGATATTATTCAGCGTTTATCCGAATCCGTTCCGAACGCAAACCGATATCAGATTGCTGATAATAGATAACCGATATCAGATAACTGATGACAGCGAAAAAATTACATCATTAAAAATTTATGATATTTCTGGTCGATTAGTTAAATCCTTTTCTTCATCTGACATCGGTCATCGGTTATCTGTAACCTGGCGTTGCGAAGACCAATCCGGCCGCGCGGTGCCGCCGGGAGTTTATTTCGCGACGCTGAGCGCGGGAAAAAAGACGGCGGTCGTTAAATTGGTGATCATCGAATAAAGGAGCGAAGATGAAATATTTTTTGGTTTTCCTTGCCTTTGCCGGATGCCTTACCGCGTACGACTACCACGGCTGCGCCCTGGCCCCGGACAATCTGAATGGCTGGGTTGTCTGTATCGACACTTTTCTGGTCTTCAAAACCACGAATGGCGGCCAGACCTGGCAAACCCAGGCTTTACCCAACGGCACGAATACATTTTACGACATAACCTGCGTGAACGGGTTGCAAGCCTGGACCAGCGGTAATCTGGGGCAAGTCCTCCATACCGCGGACGGCGGCGGAAATTGGGTTATTCAACCGATTGTTTTATCCAAAAACGCAACCCGGATACATTTTTTGAACACTGAAGACGGCTGGGTCGTGGGCGGTAACGGGACGGTCGGCCGCACGACCGACGGCGGCGGTTCCTGGGAACAGAACTTCACCCCCCATTATCAGGCCGAGTATTACGGGCTTTCTTTCACGGACACACTTCACGGCTGGATCGTCGCCGGTTATCCGGACTCGCTGGCTACAAGCCAGGGATACATCGACCGCTCCACCGACGGCGGCATAAATTGGGATTCACTTTACCGTTCCACCGCGTACGAGGATTTTTACGATATTCGATTTCTGGACAATTCAACCGGCGTGCTCGTCGGCGGCGACGAAAGTGATTATGCGCCGATCATCTGGCGGTCCACGAACGGCGGCGCGGCCTGGTCTCCGGTTACCGCGCCCGCGAACGCCTATTATCTGCGGAGCCTTGACTTTTCCGGCGATCACGGCTGGGCCGTCGGCCGGTTCGGATCCATAATCCGCACCCTGGATGCCGGCGGTTCCTGGGCTTTTCAGGCCAATCCCGCCACGACCACGCTCTTCGACGTGGATTTCTCGGATACTCTCCATGGCGTCGCCTGCGGCCAGAACATAATTCTTTATACGACCGACGGCGGGCAGACCTGGAACCAGTCCGGGATCGAAGAAAACGGCACGACGACCCCGGCCGGCCGAATATTCTTGCGGGCGTATCCGAACCCGTTCCGGAACAAAACTGATATCCGATGGCGGATAACGGATAACGGTTCACAACCGGATAACAGATATGGTATAACAGACAACAGTTCGAAGATAGTGAAATTACATATTTACGATATTTCGGGCCGGCTTGTAAAATCTTTTTCCTTTACTGATATCGGTCATCTGTCATCTGTAACCTGGCGTTGCGAAGACCAGGCCGGTCGGCCCGTTCCGGCCGGCATCTATATCGCGCGGCTGTCCTCCCGGGAAGGATCCGTTCCGGCCGAATTGATCATCATCAAGTGAAAATATTCGTCATCCTGCTCTGCGTCGGAATCGGTTTATCCTGGGCTCAGGCAACCGGCGCCCGGTATTTGATTATCACCCATGATAGCTACGCCGACGTCCTGCGGTCCCTGGCCGAATGGAAAACCCAAAAAGGATACAAGGCGAAAATCGTCAAGTTATCCGAAACCGGCGCCGACTCGTTAAGCATCCGCAATTACGTGGTCAACGCCTACAACAACTGGCAGATCAAACCGGAATACCTGCTCCTGGTCGGCAGCGACGGCCAGATTCCCTTTCCCATGTTCGAATTCGGCGGAAGTGTCTATTCCAACAGCGATAACTACTATGCCAACGTCGCCGGCGATTTTCACGTCGAGCTGCTCCCCGGCCGCATCTGGGTTTATGACACGATCCAGGCGAAAACCGTGATCGCGAAAATACTGGGTTACGAGAGAAATCCCGACCTCACCGATTCCCTGTGGTTCCGGAAAGGCACGACCATCGTCGACGAGGACGAAGACGCCAACCCCGCCGACTCCGTGTACTGGGCCGACACTTGGTATTTGCAGGATTTCATGCGCGCCGCGGGTTTTGTCCAGATCGATTCTTTTTCCCAAAACCTGGGTCAGAACCAGGACGATATCATCAACTCATTCAACGACGGCCGGTCCTATATCCAGTACCGGGGCGTCGGTTTCCGGACCTGGGACTACCCGTTCTGGGAGATCGACACGGCGCGGATGGCCAACGGCTTCAAGCTGCCGATCGTCATCTCCGCCACCTGCGCCACCGTCGAAGGAATCGGCTACGAATGGCTCTTCGCCGGCTCGCCCGCAGCGCCCAAGGGCGTGGTCGGGTTTTTCGGCACGACGACCGCGTTATCTTACGCCGCCGAGTACCGGAGCGCTTTAACCCGGGGCACGGTCCGATGCATTTTCACGGACAGCTTCGCCACCCTCGGCAAGGCGGCGGAATGGGGCCGCCAGAATTATTACGATATTTACAGCAACACGATGGAATACAACTCCTGGACCTGCCTGGGGGACCCGGAAATGAACGTCTGGACCCACACTCCGAAGCCGATCGTCGTTGTCCACGAGCCGGCCGTATGGTTTGGCGACACGATGACCATCACCGTGACCGGCAACTCGACGCCGGTCGAAAGCGCCCTGGTCTGTGTCATGGCTAAATTGGATACCGGCGTTTACTACGTCCGGCGAACCGACCATCGGGGCCGGGTTGTGATCGTCCACCGGGTATCGCCTCCGGATACCGCGTTCATAACCGTGACCGGCCGCAACCGGCAACCCGCTTACGATACGGTGGTCGCCGCGAATACCGGCGGCCCGTATGTGATTTACGAAGGCAGCGAGACCCTGGACACTCTGGGCGGCAACGGTAACTACCAGCCCAACAACGGCGAGGACATCGAGCTCCTGGTCCGGGTTAGGAATTTCGGCGATGCCCCGGCCCAGGGCGTGACCGGCATCCTGCAGAAAGCCGAAAGCGACCCTTTCTACCAACTGACCGACACGGTCAAACATTTCCACGACATGGCACCGGCGGAATCCGCTTCCACGTCCGCGGACGGGTACAACGTCATCATCCATCCCGATTGTCCGGACAGCCACCTGATCCGGCTCAAACTGGTCGTCCGGGACACGAACAACACGACCTGGGATTCGTATTTCAACATCCGGGTCTTCAGTCCCCGGCCTTTTATCGTTTACCAATCCTGCCGGATCATCGATTCCATCGGCGGCAACAACAACCGCCAGGTGAACCCGGCGGATCACGTCGAACTGCCGGTCTGGATCAGGAACATCGGCGATTCGATGGCAACCGGCGTTACGGGAATTTTGCAGAAGGTCCACGCCGACGTTTATTTCACGATCAGCGATACGATCAAACACTTCGGCACAATATTGCCGGGCGATTCATCCGGGACCGGACCGGACGGATATAACTTCTTCGTCGATTCCCTGTGCCCGGACCAGCATCTGATCAAAATGATGATCACCATCTCGGACACCCTGGATTCGGCCTGGACGTATTCTTTCAGCTTAACCAATCACGCACCGGATCTAGTCTATTACGATTATTTCATCAACGACTCGGTGAAATTTTTTATCCACGGGGATACGGCGCGGCTTTTGGTGTGGCTTAAAAACACCGGTTCCTTCGAGGCTGAGAACATCCAGGGGCACCTCATCAGCCCGGATTCTTTCCTCGCGGTCGTGAACGCGGACGCCCAGTTCGGAACCATTATTCCGGGTTATGTGGGCGGCAACGCCGCGGACCAATTCATCCTGTATGCAAGGCCCGACGCGCCGCCCGGCTACATGACCACGCTCCGGCTGGCCCTTGTCGCCGGCCCCTATCGGGACACGGTCGACTTCAGCGTCCGCGTCGGAAAACGCGATTACCTGGTCTGGGACCCGGACCACAACCACTCGAGCGGCTTCGTGATTCACCAGCGGCTCAGCCAGCTGAATTTCCTGGGCGATTACCAGCAAACCAGCCCCTGGGAATACCTCAACGCCTACCAGACCCTCTTCATCACCCTGGGCGTCCAGACCAATAACCAGATCCTTTACGACACCTGCGCCATTATTCCGGAAATCCAGCACTTTATGGACGAAGGCGGTAAGTTCTACCTGGAGGGCGGCAATGTCTGGTGCCACGACACGGCCTTCGGCGGGCACAACTTCAGCCCGCTCTTTTGCATCCAGCCGGTGAACGACAACAGCGGCTACTGCACGGGCGTGGCCGGTTATGCCGGCACTTTTACCCAGGACATGAACTTCAAGTACACGGGCGAGACCTCGTCCCTGGACCGGATCAACGCGGCGGGCAACGGGTTTTCGATCTTCAAGAACCGGACGAACAACAACAACTACGGGGTGGCGGCGAACCATAAGACGGTCGGTGTGTCGTTCGAATTCTCGGGCCTGGTGGACAGCATCCCGCCTTCGACCAAGCTGGCCCTGGCCGACTCGATCATGCAATATTTCGGCATAACGCCGTCGGGCAGGATCAGCGAGGCGGAGACCCAAACATCCTTTCTCCCAACCTCCTTCCTGACGATCGATCCGAACCCGGCCCGAACGTACACAGATATCAGATTCCAGATAATAGATAACAGTTCACGGATAGTGAAATTATATATTTACGATATTTCGGGTCGCCTGGTAAAATCTTTTTCCTTAACTGATATCGGAAATCAGTCATCTGTTATCTGGTTTGGCGAAGACCAAATCGGCCGCGCGGTTCCATCCGGAATCTATTTCATCCGGATGACTTCCGGTCAAGCAAACGGAATCGAAAAAATCATTCTTTTAAAATAATATATAAATCCCGTCAGAGAACTCCGCCCTCTAACGGGATAAATTAAAAACTAATTTACCCCCTTGACTTAAGTCTAGGTTGCATTATAATATAATATTATTTAAACCATATAGTTAATAGTTAAAAACGGAGGCAGTATGCAAAAAACAGCGGTTTTTGCGGCATTATTATTTATTATTATTGGCCTTGGCTTCGGACAGAATGTCGGCGCGAAATATCTGATTATTACCAACGACGCTTTTTACAACGACATCCTTCCCCTGGCGGAGTGGAAACACAAAAAAGGAGTCCGGACCAAAGTCGTAAAACTATCCGAAACCGGGTCAACCCAGACCCAGATTCATAATTATATATATAACGCCTATATGAACTGGACGATAAAACCTGAGTATTTGCTGCTCGTCGGCGCGCCGAACTATATCCCCTATCCGGTCATCGGCACGGTTACTACCGACAATTACTACACCAACATGACCGGCGATCTTCATAACGAGATCCTTTCCGGACGGTTCACGGTCCATTCGAGCGCCGAATGCCAGACCGTGGTCAACAAGGTACTGATGTACGAGCGGACGCCGGATACGACCACCACCGCCTGGTTCGGCCGAGGCTGCCTGATCGCCAACCTGGATTACGACACCGACGATACGATTTATTGGAACGACGTAAAATATTATTCCAACCTGATGGTCGCCGACGGTTACACCCGCGTCGACACCCTTTCCGATTCTTACGGTCACAATTACAACAATGTCTATGCGGCGATCAACGAGGGCCGCATGTTTCTGCTTTACCGGGGCACGGGCACAAACAACTGGTATTCCCCTTTTGACTGCAACCCGGACTTAACCACGAACGGGAAAAAAATGCCGATCGTCCTTTCCATGACGTGCTACACGATCGGCAAGTCCTCGACCCCGGCCGCGGCCGAGCGCTGGTTCTTGACCGGAACCCCCATTTATCCCCGGGGCGGCGCCGGTTATTTCGCCACGACGACGAGCATCACGAACGGCGCCTACCTGCGGAGTTCAGTCGCCCGGGGTTTCGCGGACGGTGTATTCATTTACCGGAAGCGGACCTTCGGCGAAGCTTGCGAGTCCGGGCGTTCCCGGGTTTATCAGCAGTATGGCTCCGCCACCGAGTATTACGGTTTCAACACGATCGGCGATCCGGAGATGAACATCTGGACCGCGGCGCCGCAGATTCTGACCGTAACGCACGAACCATCGTTCAGGGTCGGCGAGGACACGATAAACGTCAATGTCCTATACTCCGGAACCCCGGTCGAATCGGCATTGGTCTGCGTCCGGTTCGACACTTTAATTTACAACGCGGGGTATACGGACGCGAACGGCAACATATCATGGCCGCTGATCATTCCTTTCCCGGGGATCGTCCAGCTGACCATCACCGGGCGTAACTGTTACCCTTATGAACGGGATATCGAAGCGATCGATAACGACGTATTCCTGAGTTCCGGCCACAATGAGGTCGACGATTCGCTGGGCAACGGGAACGGCGTGGTCGAAGCCGGCGAATGCATCCGGCTTCGGGTGGAAGTGAGAAATCTCGGCACGACCGCATCCCAGGGCGTGTCGGCCCGGCTCCGAAGCGACGACACCCTCGTTTATATCAGTGACAGCATCGTGTATTATGGCGGCATTCCCGGAACCGATTCGTCCCGGGGTTTGAGTCCGTACGTTTTCTCCATGTCACCCCGGGCCCGCACCCACATGATTCCTTTCACCATCCTCATGCGCGACGGTTACGGCAACACCTGGTTGGGGAGTTTTTCCATATTCGGAATCGGTACGGGCGGCGGCGGCAACGGCACCGGCCCGGACGCGTACGGATATTACATTTATGACGACACGGATTCGTCGAGCGGAAACGCGCCCGTCTATAACTGGCTGGAAATCGCTCCGCCCGCCGGCGGGCCGGGCCAGATAATCCCCGAAATTACCAACAGCGACGGGGATACGGTGACCCTGCCCCTGCCTTTTAATTTCAAATACTATGGCCTTTGGTACAATTCAACCGGCGCCAGTTCCAACGGGTTCCTGGAACTCGGTAATTCCACAACTTACACGAGCGCCAATACCACGATCCCCCTCGCCGCCGGCCCGCGCCGGCTCCTGGCCGGCTTCTGGGACAATTTGAACGTCGGCACCATGCACATGGGCCACGGTGATATTTACCGTTTTTACGACGCGGCCAACCACCGCTGGATAATCGAATTTTACCAGGCCGCCCTCTATGATAATTATAACGCCTGGGAAACCTTCCAGATGATCCTCCGGGATCCCCAGTATTACCCGACCCCGACCGGCGACGGCGAGGTTCTCTTTGTTTACCAGTTCGTTGAGGAAGCCACCAGCAACTCCGTGGGTTTCGAGGATGAAACCGAACAGCGCGGTTTGTGTTACCTCTACAATAACGGCTACGACCCCAATGCCGCCCCCCTGGTATCCGGCCGAAGCCTGCTCATCACGACGAAACCGCCGATTGTCGACCATACCCCATGGCTTTATCTTGTAACCTATACCATCCGTGATTCGGTGGGGGGTAATAACAACGGTATCCCGGAACCCGGCGAGACCATCGCCCTTTCGGTCAGCATTCGGAACGGCGGCGATACCCTGGCGGCCGGCGTGATCGGCCAAATCACCACCGGCGATCCGGACGCCCTCATCATCGATTCCCTGTCCGATTTCGGCGACCTGCCGGTCAATACTTCCCGCAGTAACGACACCGTACCTTATATCCTCCAGATCAGCGCGACGCCCGGTGACAGCACGATCGGCATTCTTTTGAAACTCACGGCCAACTCCGGGACTTACGAAAGCCGGAGCTACCTCACTCTGTATCTGTCGATGCTGGCCAGCGTCAAGGAATCCGCCGACGATCAATACCATTCGGGGGAAAACCGGTTGAGCATCTTCCCGAATCCGGCCCGGGGCCAAACCGAAATCAGATACCAAATAAAGGGTAACAGATATGGGATAACCGACAACAGTTCACAGAAGATGAAAATACGGATTTACGATATTTCAGGACGGCTGGTAAAATCTTTCTCTTTATCTGATATCGGTCATCCGTCATCCGTTATCTGGCGTGGCGAAGACGACGCCGGCCGAACCGTTCCCGCGGGCGTATATTTCATAAAGTCCGAAACGGACAAAGACGGGATGATCGAAAAATTGATCTTGCTTAAATAAAACCGGGAGAATTTACCGACGAACCAAGTCCGGGTAAGGCCATGAAAAAATCTTTGATCCTATTCATCCTGGGAGTCAGCCTGGCGTTCGGACAGGGAACGGGCGCCCGGTATTTGATCATTACCGCGGACAACTTTTACGCCGACATCCAGCCCCTCGCCCAGTGGAAACACCGGAAGGGCATGCGCACCAAGGTCGTCACGCTTTCCCAGACGGGATCCACCCCGGCCCAAATCCGCAATTACATTGCCAACGCCTACAACAACTGGACCATCAAACCGGAATATCTGCTCTTCGTCGGCGCCCCCAATTATCTTCCATTCCCAATGGTCAACGGCATCTACTCGGATAATTACTACACCAACATGAACGGCGACATCTATAACGAAATCCTTTCCGGCCGGCTGACCGTCCACTCGAACAGCGAATGCCAGACCGTGGTCAACAAAATCCTGGCCTACGAGCGAACCCCGTATCTAACCGACACCGTCTGGTTCCGGAAAGCCTGCCTGATCGCCAACCTGGATTACGATTCCGACGACTCGATCTATTGGGGCGACGTCAAGTATTACGCGGCCCGGATGATCGCTAACGGCTACAAAAAGATCGACACTCTCTCCGATTACTACGGCCACAATTATAATAACGTTTATAACTCCGTGAACGACGGCCGGATGTTCCTGCTGTATCGCGGCTCCGGAACCAACAACTGGTATATGCCGTTCGATTGCAGTCCGGACGCCGTCACGAACGGCGACCGGCTGCCGATCGTCCTTTCCATAACCTGCAATACGATCGGCCGGTCATCGACGCCCGCCGCGGCGGAGCGGTGGTTTCTGACCGGAACCCCGACCACCCGTCGGGGCGGGGTCGGTTACTTCGCCACGACGACCAGCATATCAAACGGCGCTTATCTCCGCAGCGCGGTCGCCCGGGGTTTCATCAAGGCCGTTTTCGACGGCCGCTGGCCGGCATTCGGACCCGCCTGCGAAAACGGACGCCGCTACGTGCACGATCATTACCCGGGCACCGGCGGCCAAAATGAGTACTACGGGTTTCACACAATCGGGGATCCGACAATGAACATCTGGACCGCTCCCCCCGCCCGGATCGGCGTCACCCACGACACCAGCCTTATTATCGGCCCTGATTCTCTGTCGGTCACCGTCCGCCGGGCCGCGGTTCCGGTCGAATCCGCTTTCGTCTGCATCGTCCTGGATTCGACGGTTTATGAAACCGGTTACACCGGAGCCGACGGCGTATCCGATTTTCACTTCACCACGACCCACGCCGGCACCATGTCCGTGACGGTCACCGGAGCAAACCTTTACCCCTACGAAGAGTCGGTCGTCATCTACGATACTAACCCCTGCCTGGCATATTCTTCGTATCGGATCAACGACTCCCTGGGCAACGCGAACGGCATCCCTAACAACGGCGAAACGGTGCTCCTGAAAGCCATCCTCAAGAATATCAGCCCCATCTTGGCCCGTAATGTGCAGGCGGTTATCCGAAGCGGCGACTCGCTCGTCCAACTTATCGATACTTTGGCCCTTTATCCCGACATCCCGGCCCACGACTCGGCGGCTAACCTCAACCCATTCGCGCTGGCCATCTCGCCGTTCTGCCCGGACGGCCATGTGGTTCAGATCCACCTGCTCATGCGCGCCCAGTCCGGCGACACCTGGCCGGCGGATCTGGCTCTGATGATCCGCAGCATCAGCGGCGCCACCGGCCCGGACCCTTATGGTTATTACATATATGACGACACCGACACCTTATCCGGCCGCGCACCCGCTTATGACTGGTTCGAAATCGATCCCGCCGCGGGCGGACCGGGCGTCCTGGTCAGCGAGATAACCGATGAAGACGAAGATACGGTATCTTATCCCCTCCCCTTCATTTTCCGGTATTATAATTTGGAATACGGCTCAATCGGACTATGTTCCAACGGCTTCGCGGAAATGGGCAGTGCCACCTGGCGGACAGGTAAGAATACCGGCATCCCCCAGTTGGGCGGACCGAAGCGTCTGCTCGCGCCTTTCTGGGATGATTTATCGCCAAATATCAACGGCGATATCGCCTATTATTCCGATACGCTGAATCATCGCTGGATCCTGGAATTCAAGGACTGCAGTCATTACGATAATAGTGGTAACCATGAAACCTTCCAACTCATCCTCCACGACCCGCTTTTCTATCCTACACCCACCAACGACGGTGAATTTTTATTTCAGTACCAGCAGGTAACCGACTCCGTCTCCAACTCCGTGGGCATGGAGGACGAAACCGAAGCCCGGGGTTTACGATACGTGTATAACGGCAACTATGACAAGAATGCGGCAGTACTGGCTTCGGGGCGGGTGCTCCTTATCACCACCGCGCCACCGGTGGGTGGCGCCCAAACGCCGTGGCTTTATCTGCTTCGTTACACGCTCAACGACTCGGCGGGCGGCAACAGCAACGGGATCCCCGACCCCGGGGAGATCGTCGAAATCACCACCTACGCCGAAAACCGCGGCGACACAGCCGCTTATAACGTTGGCGGCCTCCTCACCACCGACGATCCGGACGCGGGGATAATCGACAGCTTCGCCGGATTCGGGGACGTCGCCGTTCACGATACCGCCGATAACCGATCCGCTCCATACCGTTTTCAGATCGCCGCCTTACCCGCGGACAGCGTGATCGGGTTCCGGCTCCGGCTCCAGGCGGACGGAGGATACGCGACCTGGGATTATTTCACGATTCACATCTCAATCCTCATCGGAGTCCGGGAATCGTCCCGCCCGAACCCGATGGCGGGCCGAAGCCTGAGCGTCTTTCCCAATCCCGCGCGGGACCAAACCAAAATCAGATACCAGATAACAGATAACAGTACTAACACAGATGACAGATATGGGATGATAGATATCAGTTCAAAGATACAGAAATTACATATTTACGATATATCGGGTCGGCATGTTAAATCCTTTACTTTATCTGACATCGGTCATCCGTCATCCGTGATCTGGCGTGGCAAAGACGACGCCGGCCGAACCGTCCCGGCGGGCGTCTATTTCATCAAATTTGAATCGGATGAAGGCGGGATGCTTGAGAAAATGGTCCTGCTTAAATAAACGGTCGCACAATTGCCGGATAATCGAACACGAGGAAAATAAATGAAAAAATTGATGATTTTTTTGTGCCTCTGCACGGGTTCTTTATTCAGCCAGCAATCGGGCGCCCGTTACCTGATCATCACCCATGATAATTATTATAACGACGTCCTGCCGCTCGCCCAGTGGAAACACAAGAAAGGCCTTTCCACCAAAATCGTCAAGCTCTCCGAAACCGGTTCAACATCCACCCAGATCCGGGCCTACATCCTCAACGCCTATAATAATTGGTCGATCAAACCGGAATATTTGCTCCTCGTCGGCGCTCCCAACTACCTGCCGTTTCCCCAGGTCAGCGGCACCTATTCGGATAACTATTATACCAACATGAACGCGGACATTTATAACGAGATCCTGTCCGGCCGGTTAACCGTCCACTCGAACAGCGAATGCCAGACTGTGGTCAACAAGATCCTGGCTTACGAAAGGACGCCCAGCCTCGGGACCGATTCCACCTGGTTCCGGGATGCCTGCCTGGTCATCCGGCAGGACGGTTCGAACCCTTCGGACTCGATATACTGGGACGATATCAATTTCGCCGCCGGATCAATGGTCGCTAACGGATTCCGTCAGATCGACACGCTGTGCAACTATTGGGGGGATGGCGCAGAGGACATCCTCAATTCGGTCAACAGCGGCTGCGCATTCGTCATGTACCGGGGACAAGGTGTCGGTTACTGGTGGGACTTCGACGTGAACCCCGACCAATCGACGAATGGCAAACGCCTGCCGATCGTATTATCTTTCACCTGTTCAACGATCGGCACGGGAAGCACGCCGGCCATGGCCGAGAAATGGCTGCTGACCGGCTCCCCCACCGCGCTCCGCGGCGCGGCCGGCTATTTCGCCACGACGACGGTGATCTCTCACGGCGCGCACCTGCGCAGCGCGGTCTGCAAAGGTTTTATCAAGGGCGTATTCGACGGCCAATGGCCGGAATTCGGCAAGGCCTGCGAGAACGGACGCAGGAACGCTTATTTTCTTTATCCCAGTACCGGCGGGCTGGCCGAATACTACGGTTTCAACACCCTCGGCGACCCGGCGATGAACCTGTGGACCGCGACTCCGGCGCGGATCACGGTCGTCCACGATACCGCATTCGTCATCGGCCCGGAATCGCTCGCGGTTACCGTATCCCGGAACGCGACGCCGGTCGAATCCGCATTGGTCTGTATCCACCTTGATTCGACAGTTTATGAAACCGGGTACACGTCTTCCACGGGCGAGATCATCTTCAATTTTACCACCATCCATCCGGGATTCATGGACGTGACGGTAACCGGCATGAACCTGATCCCCTACGAGGGCCAGGCGTGCGTCTATGATACCAGCCCCAACCTGGCTTTCTCGTCGATCCGAATCAACGACTCCCTGGGCAACGCGAACGGCATTCCGAATAACGGCGAAACGGTCCTTTTGAGCGCCATCCTGAAAAATATCGGGCAGGGTGAAGCCCGGGGCGTAAAAGCAAGGGTCCGAACCGACGATACGCTCGCTTATTTCATCGATTCTCTGGCTTTATATCCGAATATCCCGGCGTTCGATTCCGCGGCCAACTCCAGCCCGTTCGTTCTGGCAATCGCGCCGACATGTCCGGACAATCACCTGATCATTATCCACCTGCTCATGAAGGTTCAGGATGGCGATACCTGGCCGGCGGATATTGGGCTCACGGTCCGGAATTTAAACGGCACCATCGGCCCGGATCCCTACGGTTATTATATCTACGACGATACCGACACCCTGTCCGGCAACGCGCCCGTATACGATTGGCTGGAAATCGACCCGTCCGCGGCGGGACCGGGAGCGCTGGTTACGGAAATAACCGATGAAGACGCGGATACCGTCACCTATCCATTGCCTTTTACCTTTAAATACTATAACCAGAATTATAATTCAATTGGTCTTTGCTCCAACGGTTTCTCGGAACTGGGCCGGTCCACCTTCCGTTTCGGCGCCAACACCCCGATTCCCCAGCTCGGCGGGCCGAAATGCCTGCTCGCTCCTTTCTGGGATGATTTATCGCCCAATATCAACGGCGATATCGTGTATTATTCCGACACTCTGAATCATCGCTGGATTCTGGAATTCAAGGACTGCAGTCATTACGATAACAACGCGAACCGGGAGACTTTTCAAGTCATCCTGCGGGATCCGCAATATTACCCGACTCCGACCGCGGACGGTGAAATTATCTTTCAATATCAACTGATCGCGGACGCGACCGGCAATTCCGTGGGTTTTGAGGACGAAACCGAAGGCCGCGGTTTACAGTACCTGTATAACGGCGACTATGACTTTAACGCCGCGGCCCTGGGATCCAACCGGGCGCTGCTCATCACCACCAAACCTCCCCACGGCGGCGTACCCGTCCCCTGGCTCTATCTCCTGAACTACGCAATACGCGATTCGATGGGCGGCAACAATAACGGTATTCCTGAACCCGGCGAGACTGTCGACCTCATCGCCACCATTAAAAACAACGGCGATACGACCGCTAATAACGTCATCGGCAATCTCGTGACCGAGGATCCGGACGCGGTAATATCCGACAGCCTGTCCGGTTTCGGGAACATCCCCAGGTTCGGCATATCCGACAACAACCTTACGCCTTTCCGCTTTCAGATCGCCGGCTCCCCGGCGGACAGCGTCATCGGTTTCCGGCTCCGGCTGACCGCCAACGGCGGAGAATATGATAAATGGGATTATTTCACGGTCTACCTGTATATCCGAGTCGACGTCGAGGAAGCGCAGACGCCGAAAACCGGACGGACGCGATTGGCGTTTTCCGTTTTTCCCAACCCGTTCCGAACGCAAACCGATATCAGATTACAGATAACAGATAACGGTTCACAACCGGATATCAGATATGGGATAACAGATAACAGTTCGAAGATAGTAAAATTACATGTTTACGATATTTCAGGCCGGCTTGTAAAATCTTTTTCCTTTACTGATATCGGTCATCGGTCATCGGTTATCTGGACCGGCGACGACGACGCCGGGAAATCGATTCCCGCCGGCGTTTATTTCGTCCGCGGGACGGCGGGAAATGAATCACGGATTATAAAACTCGTCCGGATCCGATGATCCTGGCGTTTTTCCTCCTGGTTTTCGACCCCCGCTACCATACCCACGCCGCGGTCCTCCGGGAGCTCGATTCCCTCACGCGGAGCAATCCTTCGATCATGCATCTCGACACGATCGGCCTGACCACCCGGGATTCCCTCATCATACCGGCGGTCAAAATTTCCGATCACCCGCAGCAGGACGAGGATGAACCGGCCGTCCTCTACGTCGGCAACCACCATGCCGAAGAGATCCTGGGGGTCGAAATCTGCATGTACATGATCCGCGACCTGATCGTGAATTACGGAACCGATTCCGCGAAAACTTACTGGGTGAATAACCGGGAAATATGGATCGTCCCGATGCTTAACGCCGAAGGCCATGAGGTGGTGCTCAGCGAAATGGATACGATCTGGCGGAAAAATAAACGGGACAATAACCAAAACGGGGTTTTCGACCTTGATTACGACGGGGTCGACCTGAACCGCAACTACGATTTCCACTGGACCGAAGGCGGTTCCATGGACCCCGCGTCGGAAAACTACCGCGGTTCCGCCCCGTTTTCCGAAAACGAAACCCGGGCGATCCGCGATCTGGCCCGGTCCGAAAATTTTGTTTTCGCGGTATCCTACCACTCGGCGCGCACCGGGATCGGCGAAGTGTTATACTATCCCTGGAGCGATCCGAGCGGGTATCCGCCGGATATCATCTTTCTCCGCCAGGTCGCCGATTCCGCCTCGAAACGGATCGTCAACGACGCCGGCAACGGCCATTACTGGGCGATGATCGGGCTCGGGCTGGACGGCATGGCCCGCAACTGGCTTTACGGCGTAAGCGGCACCTTTGCCTTCGAAATCGAAGTCAGCAAGTCCTGCCAGCCGCCGGGATCGAAAGTCGACAGCATCTGCATCCGGAATCTGTCCGGCGCCTATTATTTGCTATCGAGGGTTGAATCCGGCGGTATTACCGGCCATATTATCGACACGCTGACCCACCAGCCAATCAGCGCGGAGGTGATCGTCCAGGGATATTATGATCCCGAACTCCCGGTCCGCAAAAGCGACCCTAGGTTCGGACGTTTCATAAGGATCCTAACCCCGGGAATTTATACCATTACGGTCCGAAAATATGGTTACGAACCGAAAACGGTTGACAGCGTCAAAGTCGAACCCGAAATAATGACCGATTTAATCATTTTTCTGAACCCCATGGAACGGGAAACCGATTTTATCACTTATCCGCGTATTGTTATCCAACCTAATCCCGCGGGCAGATCCATCGTCTTCAACATGGGTCGCGGCTTTGAACCCATGGACCTAAAAATTTACGATATAAACGGCCGTCTGATAAAATCATTTCAAGTCTATAGCCGTATTGAACAACTGGTAAATTATATTTTTGTGTGGGACACCTTCGACGATCATGGCCGAAGAGTGCCCAATGGAGTATATGTCGCGATCGGGTCAACCCTTTCCCGGAAAACATCCAGCAAATTCGTAATTAACGAGTAACAACATCAAAACCGGTTTATCAACCCGGTCGGATTGGGGCTAAAAACTCACACTTTAATCAGAATGGCAACGCACGTTCCGATCCATAAGATCAGGCAAATAAGGATGGGCGGGTCGGTGACGACCACTTTCTCCGGCTGATCGGTCCGCGTGCCGTGAAAGGTAAGATAGAGATAACGGAAAAGACCGTAGATCACGAATGGCACAGAAAAAATCAGATTACGGGTATGAAACTTGGCGATTGTTTCCGGAGCCAGGGTATAAAGGCAGTAGGAAACGATGCAGGCCGAGGTAACGATCGCGATCATCTGGTCGAGGAACCCCAGGTTATATTGCCCGAGTATTTTTCGGTGCCGGGACGCGTCCGGTCCGAGCGACACGATCTCCGCGCGGCGTTTTGATATGACCAGAAATAAAGCCAGCAAAAGCGTACACAATAGGAGCCACGATGAAATCTCCACCCGGATCGCCAGAGCGCCGGCGACCGCCCGTAAAACGTATCCGAAGGCGACAAAAAACACGTCGAGGATGATCACTTCCTTAATTTTAAGCGAATAGATGATCATCATCACCAGGTAGATAAGGGCGGTGATGAAAAACCAACGGCCGATGAAATATGCCGCGAGCAGCGAGATCGCGATCAAAAGAACGGCGAGGATCGCGGCTGTGCTCCGGCGCACCCGCGCCGCGGCGATCGGTCGCCGGGATTTTATGGGATGAAGACTATCCGCGCGGTAATCGGCGAGATCATTGATGATATAAATTCCGCTGCTTAAAAGACAGAATGACCCGAATGCGAATAATACCGTCCGGATGTTGGAAAATTGATGGAAAGAACGGCTGAAGATGAGGCCCGCGAACAGAAAAAGGTTTTTGATCCACTGCTGGGGACGGAGCATCCTCAGATAATCGATCAACCACCCCCCTTCTTTAATCATCCATTCCGCTCGGTGGTCATTTGTGAATATTTAGCCCATTCGCGTCGATTCGGGTAACTTAGTGTCCATGCGGGTTAATTAGTGTCTATTAAAATTCCGTTGCGCTCGTAAAAGTGAAGTCGTTAATTTTTAAGGTTGGAGCAAAAATCCCGTGGCCCAGCCGGCCGCCATATCCCGGCTCAAAGGGATACAATTCGGACTTGCGGGCGATCGCCGCCACCCGGTTCAAAGCTTCGATCACGTTTTCCGTAAAACGCAGGTTTTTCAGACCCCGGGTGATCTTACCATCTTCGATCAAAAAGGTTCCATCCCGGGTCATGCCGGTAATAACGAGCTTGTAAGGATCGATGACGTTTGTATAATGGAATCGGGTGACCAGAATCCCTTTTTTCGTCTGCTTGATCATTTCCTCGAGAGAACTGTCCCCTCCCTTCAACCGGATATGCATCGGGACCGGACCGAACGGGTTGGGCGCGGACAGAGCGTGACCGGTCGACTTTTTCCGGGCGCGGTTCGCGGTCATCGTATCATAAACCACGTTTTCAGCGACGCCGGACCGGACCAGATGAATGCGTTGTTTGGGGAAGCCTTCGAAATCGAATGCCGCGGGAAAACCTTTCATATTAAAGGGATCGTCGAGCAAGGTGATTTTGGAATCCAGGACCTTGGTTCCCAATTTTCCGGATAAATAGGAACGGCCCTCCTCATACATTTTGCCGTTAAAGGTATAATGACAAAGAAAACTGAGCAAATCCTGAACGGCCAGGGGTTCAAAGATGGTGACGTATTTCCCGGGTTCGATGGCCACGGGATCACGGGAATCGATGGCCTTCCGGGCCGCGGTTTCCGCCGCTTTCCTGAAATTTATCTTCCCCACGAACCGGGAACCGGTCTGAACATAACCGGATGAGTTTTCGCCGGACATGACGATATTACAAAAAATATCGCTGTTCTTCGCGTAGGCAAAAGTTCCCCGGGAATTTCCGATGGCGATTTCCGACGCGCCATTAGAAACCGAACCGAACGCGGTTAGACCATGGCGCTTGGCGATCGCGATTATCACGGCCACGGCTTCGGCCCGGCCGACATTGGAAAAGCGCGCGGTCTCCGGAACGAAGGCATCGATCTTCTTATATGCCCGGCTGTTCACCGACGGCAGGGAGTCAAAATCCGGATTGTCTTTTTGGAACCGGGCGATGGTTTCCGCCCACCGGACCGTATCCCGGACTTTCTGGGGATCCAGGGAGTTGGTCGACGCGGAACCGATCCTTTTTCCGAAGATCGAACGTACGTTCACACCGGTATTTGATTCATTGACATTCTGGTGGATGTAATTATTGGCGAACCGGGTCAACGCCTGGTCATAATTATAAACAAGGACCTCAACCTGGTCGGCCTTGGATTCCTTGAGGACCAGGTTAACGAGATTCTTAGCCGCTGTTTTGCCGATCATTTTACTCCTTTGGTTAAGACAAATTTCGTGCCGTAAATATGATAATGGATATATTTTCACCGATTGAAATCAATATCCGAACGATTTTATCCGGATTCATGGGAAAAGTCAAGCGGTCAGGTTTTCCCTTCAAAAACCATGGAAAATTCTGTGCCCCGGCTCTTTTCCGAATGGATATCGATCCGGCCGCCATGTTCTTTTATGATTTTTTGGGCAATATATAAACCTAAGCCGGTACCGCCTTTCTTCGTCGTAAAATAAGGCGTGAAGATCCGGTCCCGTTCCTCCTGATCCATGCCGATTCCGTTATCCGCGACCGTCAGGATATTGGCTTTACCGGTTTTCCCGAGCCGGACGGTGATGACTCTTTCCCGTTCCGTAATTTGGCTGACCGCGTCCGCGGCGTTTAAGAGGATATTCAAAACCGCCCTTTTAAAATCTTCCGGGTTGCCGAGCAATTTAATATCGGCGGAAATTTCCTTCTTTAAAACGACGCGCGCTTCTTTTAAACGCTCGGCAGAAATCACAAATACGTCGTTCAGGGTTTGCGCGACGACGAATTCGGTCTGTTCTTTCATCTTGGGCCGGGCCAGGCTTAGAAAATCGTTTAAAATCCGGTTCAGGGAATCAATACCCTTTTTTATTCCGGTTGTAAGCTGGCCGTATTCTGCGTCCGGCGCGGGGAATTCCCGTATCAAACGCTGGGTGGCGATCGACAGGCTGTTCAAAGGATTTTTTATTTCGTGGGCGAAATTCGCGACGAGGTTGCCGAGAAAACTCAGGCGCTCCGCTTCCTCCCGTTCTCTTTCGAACTTCTGAAGACGCATGGAAACAATCAGGCCGGCGGCGCCGATAATGAAGAGGATAACGAATAAAATGATCAGTTGGTTCTGGGTTTGATGGACGTGCTGGTAATAACTGTCGAGGCCGATACCGATCCGAAAAACGCCCAGGATATTGCCTTCGATGACGAAAGGCTGAGCGAGTTCCATGATCCTTTTATTCTCGAATTCCGCGATGCGGGAAGCTTCCCGGCCGTTCCCGAGCACGCCGGCGAGCAGGGAGTCGGTTTCGATCCGGTTGATGGTCTTGATATTCGGCGTGGCGAGGATTATCCCCTTGCGGTCCTGGAGCACCAGGTAGCTGACCATCGGATTGGCTGCGAGCTGGCTTAAAATCCGGTTAACCCCGAATTCTTTGCGGAAATTTTCGATCTCGGCGGCCGGGGATTCGACCTGATAAATGTTCCGGTCGGACCGGAACACGATCCGGATGTATTTTTCTTTGAGGAGCGTATAATACTCGTAATGGAGATTCTCACCGTCCGGCAACTGGGCCGCGGTGTCCCGCGACGGAAAACCCGCCTTCATTTGCAATATACGCCGGTCCGCGGAAAATACCTGAATCGAATTCACTCCGAAATTCTGGCGGTAACGGTTTAGGCCGGACCGGTCCAAACCGCCGTCTTCCAGGAAACGGACGCCCGCGACCAGACGGCTGACGATCTCGTCTTCGAATTTGGCTTCGGCGAATATGGAATTTTCCTGAGCCAGGGCGACCAGAGACAGGAACGAACGGGCTTCGTCCTTGAGCATGCCGAGCATGACGCGGCGGGTGCTCAGGATTCCGGCGACCAGAAGCACGCCCAGAACGATCAGCAGGGCGGCCGCGGCCAGCAGATAACGCCATTGTCTCATACGCTAAAATAATATCCGTTTCCGGCGAAAAATCAATGGTGTTTTGTCCTTGACACGCCGCGCGATCGACGTATAATTCTGCAATAGGAGGAGGAATGAAAATAATAAACAGTCTAATTTTTTTCGCAACCGTTCTTTACGGCCAATGGTGGCCGCCGGCCGTGAACCTCGGTATTCCGGGCGCCGACGACATCAATCCCCAGGCCTGCCGTCGCCAGGCAGACCATACCGGTATGGCCTGGCAAACCAATATCGGCGGCAACTGGGAAATATTCACCCGGTTTCACCGACCTGTCGGATGGGGTGATACGGTTAGAATAACGAACAATTCCCTCGACGATTGTTACCCGAGTATTGTCTATGATACCGGACGGAATTGCTACTGGTGCGCGTGGCAGAAAGACACCGCCGGTTTCTGGAATATTTATGTTGTCCGCAGCGATTCCTCAAACCACTGGCTGACACCGGTCAGAATATCGGCTACCGGCGACAATGAACACCCTTCGATTTTCGTAATTGGCACCCAGGTTTGGACCGCCTGGCAAAATAACTCGACCCCGCCGGTCGATATTATTGCATCCTATTATAACGGATCGACCTGGTCGACGCCAATGCCGGTCACGCAGGATTCGATCTTCGACAATATCCTGCCGAAGATCGGGGACCACAACAACCATCCTTTTGTCGTATGGCAAAGAGATCAGGACATATACCGCAGCGAGTATTCCGGGAGCGCGTGGCAACCTCCACAGGCGATCACATCCGATCCCGCAATCGATTCATTGCCCGAGCTGACAAATCCATCCTCGATCGGCGGGGGTGGAATGATGGTTTTCTGGGAGTCGGACCGGAATGGAAATTGGGATATATACCGCACGGGAACCGACTCCTTTAATGTCAATATCCGCGTAACCACCAATCCCGCCGACGACTTATCGCCGAATTCCTTGAATTATATCGGGCTCACCGAACGCGGACTACCGGGCATCGCTTTTGCGTCCAACCGTAGCGGTAATTACGACATTTATTTTATTGGTTATTTTATGGATACCGTATTTGTCGATACCAACTATTCTTCCGACATTTCACCGGTCATGACCGGCGGTGATTGGTTTGTGTGCATCCTCTGGCAGTCGGACCGGAATGGCGACTGGGACATATATGGATCGCGGGCTTATATGGGCGAAATCGGCGAGCAAAACTGCGGCGCCAATCCCGTTTTTAGCCGCGTCTACCCCAACCCGTTCCGAACGCAAACAGATATCAGATTCCAGATAACAGATAACAGTACTAACACCGATGACAGATATGGGATGATAGATATCAGTTCAAAGATACAGAAATTACATATTTACGATATATCGGGTCGGCAGGTTAAATCCTTTACTTTATCTGACATCGGTCATCGGTCATCGGTCATCTGGTTTGGCGACGATCAATCCGGCCGTGCGGTCCCGCCGGGCGTCTACTTCGCCCGAATTGTTGCCGGCGAAATTACGGTCCAGGAAAAGATCGTCCATCTGCGTTGAGCTTTAACGCCGAATAAGACTGACCATTTGACGGTTCACCTTTTCACCGATCCGGACGTGGACGAAATAATTTCCCTGCGATACTTCCCGGCCGTTGTCATCCCGGCCGTTCCAGATCAGCCGGTAGTCGCCCGGGGCCGCGGATTTGACGTCGGTGAGCACTCTTAACGCACGGCCCAACTCGTCGTAAATCGCTACGCGCAGTGCCGATCCGGCCTCCTCCATACCGACTGAAAAGGGAATTTTTAAAGATGCGGATAAGGGATTGGGGAAAGCTTTGACGGAACTGGCCATTTCGTACTTCGGGTTATCCTCCGCGATATCCGAGGTGCAGTTGTAGACATCGACGTATGACTCGGTGCTGGTGTAGCGGGTGATGATGATCTCGCAGCGGTTGTCGCCGTCGATATCCTCCTCGGTCGCGCTGCCGCTGAAACCGGTGATCAGGGGGCTTTCCCACTCCAGGTTATGGCTGGACGCGTCGTAGACGCGGATCCGGCCGTAATAAGTGCTGCCGGATAGATAGTATCCGGTCACGACCAGCTCGCCGGCCGGATCGGCGTCGGTGTTCAGGGGGATGACCCGGCCGTCGCCGTCGATGTCCCGGGGGTGGACGGCGTAAACGTACGGATAGCCGGGAAAACTGATCGTCCAGTCGGATGTGTAATTGCCGTTATAAAAAATATACTGGGCGTTGGCCCGGACTTCGAATTCAACCAAACCGTCGTTGTCCACGTCATAGCCGTAGGCTCCTCCCCAACCGTAAGAACCGAGATTCGCGCTCGTCCATTCCACGCCGTATTGGGCCAGCGCGACTGTCATCCAGGCCAGCAGCGATAAGAGAAAGATCGTTTTTTTCATTTTACCTCCAATCATGTTACTCAACTTAAGATTCTGCCTCGCCGCTCTCATCGCGGCGGCGTTTACGGAATGAAAGCCATGCGATAAATATGCTTAGCTCGTATAATATTAACAGCGGCAGGGAAATGAGCAACATGGAAAAAGCGTCGGCGCTGGGGGTAATGATCGCGACCGCGGCGAGGATAATAACGATCGCTTCGGCTTGGTGTTTGGCGACCGTTTTCAGACTGACGATGTTGAACTTGATCAGGAAAAAAACGAGCATGGGAAGCTGGAATAATAATCCCGCGCCCAGGAGACCCCAGAGCAGAAAACTCAGCACCTTGCTGACATTGATCAAAGGTTGGAGATTATCGGTACCGAACGAAAAGAGGAATTTTAAACCGAACGGGATCAGGACGAAATACCCGAACGCAAGGCCGGTCAGGAAAAGCAAGATGCCCGATATTAAATAAGAAAACGAGACTTTTTGTTCTTTGCGGGTAAGACCCGGGCCGATGAAAGCCCAGGTCTGGTAAAGCACGAAGGGAAAAGAAAGGAAGATGCCGGCGAATAACGCGACCTTGATCTGAGCCATAAAGGCTTCGGTCGGTGAAAAAAAGTACGCGACCTTGACCGGCAGGGTGCGGATGAGAAAATCCAGGATTTTACGGGAGAAGAAAAATCCGGCGGTGGATAAAACGCCGACGCAGACAATCGAGTACAGCAGCCTTTTCCTGAGTTCCTCGAGATGATCGATGAAAGTCGCCCGGTCCACGAAGCGCGGAGTTTTAATCCCGGGATAGGATCGGCAACCGGTAAATAAGTCGGTCGGCGACCGCGAAAAGATACGGGTCCGCGACCAGGATCGAGTTGTATTTCTGGCGGGGCAGGTTATAAATCGGTTTGTAAAGACTGGTGCCGGGTTCGTAGTAGTTAAGACCGTTATACGAAGCGCAGTACAGCACCGAGTTATCCGTTTCGATATCGTAGATATTGAAATAAGGCAGCAGTACCCAGGTGGAATCGTCAATCCGGGTGTCGTCCGCGGCGGGACGGAATTTTATCAACTGATTGTCCAGGCTCAAGAAAAACATATCGGGACCCAAAGCGACGATCTTTTTGACTCCCCGGGGAAAGATCCGGTCCCACCGGTCGGCGTTTAACCGGTAACGGAAAAGGGCGAATTCGGTTCCGACATAGGTTTCATCCCCGACCGGCGCGATCGCCAGGACCGGCTGTTTTTCCGGCCCGAAAGCAAGCGCCTCATTCGTGCCGCGTTCGATCCGGAACATGCCGGTTCCGGTGCCGACATAAAAGTAGCGCGCATCCGTCGCCGCGGTCAGGACTGCCGATTTGAAATCATCGATGGGAAAAACCATGGTTCCGGAAAGATAGGAGATAGCGTTACCGCCGGTAATAATCCAGCTGCTGTCCGCGATAAAAAGGTCGTTTATCGTCACGTTCAGGCGGCGGTAATCCCATTTGCCGGTTTTCGGATTTAACCGGGAAACGCCGGCATCGGTGATGAAATATAACCATTCGCCGCTTTTCCGCGCTTGACGTCGGAAATTCAAATCCAGGGGTCCGAAAATCAGCCGTTCCTTTTGTCCGGACACGGTGTTATATTTAAGCAGCCCGTAACCGTCGGTTCCCACGTACAGGTCCAGACCATCGTCGCAGAGCGCGGTGATCGAAAATCGGGTTTCGGGCGATTGGGTTACGGTCAAATCATCGCGGTAGTAATACGGTATCAAGTACGGGTGGCGCCGCAGTTCATCTTCGGTGAGAACCGAAATCCATTTTAAACCTCCCGGAAACGCGGCCACTTCGTGAAACTTGCCGGTGGTCTTCTCCAGCGCGAACTTACGAGCGGACTGCAGGTATATGTTATCCGACCCGCAGGCGAGAGCGGATATAAATCCGGTAAACGGGTACTCACGGACCGAACCCAGAACCAGATTATATCGGACCAGACCGTTGCCGTTGGTCAGCCATAGTTCGTCGGCCGGATCATAAGCCGCCAGTCCCGGTGGCGGGTCAAAAAAGACGGTCCGCGTCAGCTTCAGACCGGACCGTTCAAAAATCAGCAGGTAGTTACCGCTTATCGCGTAAAGGTTCAGGACGGAGGCGGTAATGGATGTTACCCGGCCCAACGGCGGGATGACATCGTAACGTTCCAGGTTGATATTCTGAGGGTCGACCTGCAGGGCATACAGGAAACAGCAGAGTCCGAGACTGATCATTACGTTTATTGGTTCATGGACAAGATTCGGGTTCTTCTTCTCCATCCCGGTAAGATTCGCGCAAGACGTAGTTCAGGGCGCCGGGTATCTGTTCGACCAGATCCCCGGCGATAAGAGAATACTCGTTGCTCTGCTTTACCGCGCGGTCGGCGGTAAGACCATGGAGGAAAACTCCGCACAGCGCTGCTTCCAGAGGGGCGCGGGTCTGGGCCAGGAAACCGGCGATCATTCCGGCCAGGACATCGCCGGAACCGGCGGACGCCAGCCCGGAGTTGCCCGTCGGGTTGATAAACACTTCTCCGTCGGGTGACGCGATCACGGTCGGCGCGCCCTTCAGAACAACCACACCGCCCCAACGACGGGCGTAGGTCAGAGCCCAATCGATGCGGTGTTCGTTAACCTCCGCCGCCGAGGATTTTATCAGCCGGGAAAATTCTCCGGGGTGCGGCGTCAGGATAAAAGGCGCCCGGATCTTACCGATGATTCGGGGATTCTGGGCCAGGATATTGAGCGCGTCGGCGTCGATGATCATCGGCTGGCGGACGCGGGGCAGGAATTCGCACAAGAACCGGGCCGTATCCGAATGAGTGGTGATCCCGGGCCCGATGAGCAGGATGTCGGATTGATCGAGCAGGGGGCGAAGAACCGCCTCCGCGTTTCGGCCGATCGTTTCCTGAGCCGTCTCCGGCAAAGGGACCTTGACCGCCTCGACGACATTGTTCTCCAGAACATCGATGATCCCGCGCGGTGCGGCCAGGCGGATCAGACCGGCGCCGGTCCGGAACGCCGCGCGCGCCGCGAGAATCGCGGCTCCGGAATATCCGCGGGCTCCGGCGATCATCAGAATGCGGCCGAATGTCCTTTTATTGCCATCCGGGGGGCGGTTCGGCAATAGCCGATTGATCAATTCATAGCTGATCAACCTCGGATAACCATCGTCAATTAAAGTCTCCGGCACGCCGATGTCCACCAGGTGCAGATCGCCGCAGAACTCACGGCCGGGATAGAGATAATGTCCTCTTTTGGGCCGGCACATGACCGCGGTCGCGTCGGCAATCACGCAAACTTTTTGGAAATTTCCGGTATCGCCGTTCACGCCGGAGGGGATGTCGACGGCCAGGATAAAAGCATCGTCGTCATTGATCGCCTCGATTACCCGGGCGAACGTTCGGCGCGGTTCGCCCCGGAACCCGGTACCAAAAATTGAATCGACGATGCAGTCCGGACGAAAAACCTTGAGCTGGGAAAGAAAACGGTCCGGCGAAACTGACGCGACGATATCCATCCCGGCCTTTTCCAGGACGACCAGGTTCCTCCGGGAATCTCCGGTCAGGTCGGTTTTTCGACCCAGCAGGAATACCTTCACGGCGCTGCCCTGGTTTTTCAGGTGGCGGGCGATGACCAATCCGTCGCCCCCGTTATTGCCGCGGCCGCACACGATAAGCACTTTAAGATCGCGGAGGTCGAAATAATCGGCCAATATTTTTACGCAACCCCGGCCGGCATTTTCCATCAATACCGAACCGGGAATATGGAAATCCCGCTGGGCGCGGGCGTCGATCACCCTCATTTCTTCGTTGGTTACGATCCTCATAGGAAAAGTTTATGAAAAAGCGGTGAAAAGTCAAGATACCTTAACCGGAGAGGCCGTCGGGTTCGAAGGGAAAGGAATAATGTCATAATTTTATAAAGGGCCGGATCTTCTGGTACAGTTTTTCCCCGACGCCTTTGACATTTTTCAGTTCATTAAGATCCCGGTAACCGCCGCGTTTCGTCCGAAATGCGATAATCCGCTCGGCCAGAGCCGGTCCGATGCCGGGCAGATCCTCCAGGTCCGATGTCTCGGCGCTATTCAGGGAGATCGGCGCCAGACCCTCCTCGACAACCAGGGTCAGGTTTTTTCCCAGCTTACGCCGGTTAATAAAATTAACCGCGTTGATGGCAATCAACGCGATGATCAGGACCGAGAGAACGATTATCTCTTTTTTCGAGAACCTGGGTATCATCTGTTTCCCCTCTTACCCGCTTTAATACGACCCCGGAGAATAGACGATGCGCAGCAGAAACTGGTACATTTTTTCGAGGTTTTCCGGACTGCACTTGTCGATCGTATCGTCCCGGGTATGCCAGTAAGGTTGGTAATCGAAGTCGATGATGTCGATCGCCCGGATGCCGTACTTGATCAGCGAGATGTGATCGTCGCTGATGTAATAACGCACCGCGGGCAAGAATATTCCCGGCGCCGCTTCCTGGCCGATTTCCCAGATGGAATCGACCAGTGCCGGAAAAAGCTGGGTCGAATTACCTTCTTTGGGAATCTGCAAATGCTTGTCCCCGATCATGTCCAGAACCAGCACGAACGAGTATTTGGTCAGGCAGTGGGCGGCAAAGTGATTGGAGCCGATCAACTCGGCCTGGTTTACGTCCTCGCCGTCAAAAAAGAGCAGATCGACGCCGATCGGAGGCGGGTTTTTTCCCAGGGTATCGCTTAGTTTCAGGAGCAGCGCGACGCCGGATCCGCCATCGTTGGCACCCGGACAGCCCCGGTATGAATCCCAGTGCGCGCCGAGCCCGATGGTCAGGCCTTCCGAAGGAAAGGTCTGAAAAAGGTTGTAATACCAGACGCCGGCCTCCGGGAAGGAATCGATCCGGGCGTCTTTCAGGTGGGCGGCGATATAATCCCGGGCGCGACGGTGATCCGGCGTACCCGGCACTCTTTCCGGGATTAAGCAAAATTCTTTCAAGTATTCAAAAACGTTTTTCCCCTCGGCCGGAAGAATAAATAAACCCAGCCCGATGAGTAATAATAATATGACGCGGGCCGTTAGAAATTTATATTCGCCCATACATTGAGCCCGACGCGCTTGGAACTGGCGTTGGGATTGTTGATATCCTTATTTTCCGCGTAATCGAAATTGGCGCCGCCGGTGATGCTCGCGGAAAAATTATAGGACATGCCGAGATTGGAACCGAGGGTCGAGTTGTCGGCGGTGGGCCGAAGCAGGTCCTCGCCATAGGATGTGGTCCGGTTGTAGTTCAAAATGAGATTAAAGGAAAGGTTCGAGGCGAATTTTAAGTTTTTCATGAACGGGAGTTTGATGCCGGTGGGCGCGCTGAAGGTATAACCGGCCGAGACCGATCCGCCGCGGGCCAGGGTCCGCGACTGGACATCGGAAGCGCCCAGATGCTGGGTCGATTTGGTCTCGGAATAAGTGATATCCGTGTTAGTCGATATCCCTTTCATCCAGTTGGCCTGCCAGCCGGCCAGGGGATTGAAGCTGATCGTCCGGGCATCCGACTGGAGCGTCGTGTCGGTGAAGGTTCGGCTGAAATCCTGGTTGAAGCCCATATTGAACGATGACGAGTAGGTGTACTTCTTCAGGATGGGAAGTCCTTCAAGCCGGGACAGGTGGAGCGTGGCGTTCGGGTAAGTCTCCCCGACGTTCCGGGTGACCTGGCCGCTGCTCAGAAGGTTTCTTGAAACCTGACCCGAGTATCCGCTCTGGATGCTGATGAGATTGTAATTTATGCCCGAAGTCAGGCTGTAATTGTCGGCGACGCCCCGTCCCGGATACGAAGTGGGCGCGTATCCGTTCCTGGGAATCGTATCCACAAAACCGAATTGGTATTCCAGGTCCGGACGGTAGAGGACCTGCAGATAGCTGGAACTCCGCTGGCGGGCGTAAGTCAGGGTCGGATTCTGAATGTAATCGACGAACCGTTCGATTTCCTTAACGATCCATAGCGGCGAACCGGGCGCCTGCACCGAATCCCTTTTTTCATCCCGCAGGCCGGTCAGTAATTTTACCATCCGTTTGACGTCGACGCCGGCGTTCACGCCGTAGCGGGATGTGTTCGAAACGTTCCGGTAATCCTGATCCTGACGGATCTCCAGGCGGTGGTCTTCGGTATAACCGGAGTTATAGGTCAAAACCGGCGAGATCATGAAAAGATTTTTCTGAAAGGTCGCGTTGAGGGATTGATTTCGGGCGACTTCTTCCCCGAAACGGTTGCGGCGCAGGAAGCTATCCCGGGCGTCCCGATTCTGTGCGAATTGGAAATTGGAGTTAAGAACCGGATGGGGGGTGTAGTTCAGGGAAAGCGACGGGTTGATCGTCCGGCGGCGCTGGGAAATGGCCTCCTGAAGATCGAATGTGTCTCGGATATCGGTCCGGTTCCGTACCCGGGTCTGATTATCGGAATAGTTCGCGGCGAAATTGGCGGTGGGAAGCAGCGAGATGTTCTGTTTCAGGAACTTAAGGTTAACCTTGGGGTCGAGGTTATAGGATCCGCTGAAATTCGTCGTGCGCGAAGAATCGCAGTTCAGGGCGCCGCGGTTAACCGAATTCGACCGGTCGTGGCTCAGGGTCAGCCGGTCCAGAGTCTGCTTCAGAAACCAATTTTTGGATCCGGTTTTGGACAGCTGGACCGTGTAGGAATTGGTCTGGGAACGCTCCCGCATAATGTTGAAATCTTTGGGCTGAATCTCGAGGTCGTTGGCATTGTACCAGAACCGGGGTTCGTTGATGCTGTTATTGTAGCTCAAACCCAGGGGAACGCTAAAATGCCAATCCGGGGGCAGAAATTTATCCAGGGCGACGGATCCGCTCACCGAATAGCTGCGACCCGAGCTCAGTGTCGATATATCCTTGGGTTCGGACAGGCGTTTGAACCGGCCGTTGGATTCGTTGAAAGAAAAATTAATCGTGGACAGATCGGCAATATTCAGGGAACCGTTGCCGCGCACGATCCGGCCGACTTCCCGCTTGGGTCCGGTCAGCTTGACGTCGTTGAACCAGATCAGGTCGGAAATCGGAATGTCGTCCGGATTTTTGATGCGGATCTCAAAAAAGGAGTTACCGGCGAGCGAAGGGTTGCCCGCGACCGTGTAATAACCTTCGGTAAGGGTATCCGCGGTTGGGGCGCCGGACTCCCGCTTGCGGTTTTTAAGGGTCAGGAAGGTTGCCAGCGGTATTTTATAGAGCCGGTAATTATTGTATCCGGGCACGCCGGATGCGTTGTAACGGGATTTATATTCATAAAAATTAAGGGAGTCCGCGCCCAACCGGAAAGCAACCTCGGGATTCGAACTCTGGGCGTTCAGGTAGAAGCTCAACGTGTCGTATCCTCGATAATCCTCCGTCTGTTCGGTCCGGCGGTAAGCGACGCCGTAATGACCGCGCCGGATATTTTCCAGATTGAGCTCGAGCGCGCCCTCGGTCTTATAGTTGCCGAACATGTCCTTTTGCAGGGGATACGGCGAACGGTAATAGGGATTGTTTTTGGTGTTGACCGGCGTCAGGGTAAAACGCTCGTTCGTATCGGGGATCGCGGAATCGCTCCGGACGCCATAATTCTTCCACCGGCTGCCCGTGAAGTTGATCTTGTAAATTAAAAGGGTCTCGGCCTGGCTGAAATCGTCGAGCCAGATCCGGATATACTTAATGTTGCGCCAATCCGGACGGACCGTCGTGAACGTATCCGGAGCCAGCGAATCCTTGAGCGGAATCCGGAACATGAGCCAACCCGGTTTAAGGCCGGAATCTTCGACCAGGTTTTTCGTCGAGTCGAGGTGGATGGAAAAGCTGTAAAATTTATTTATGGTGTTCAGGATGCCGTTTCGGTCGATATCCTCGGTATCCCATACCCGGTTACCCTCGGCGCCGTTGATGCCGCCCGTAAAATCGTTGGCGCGGTAATCGTCGTTGCCGCAATCGCCCGCGACGTTGAGACTGTCGGTGCCGTATACTCCGTCCAGCCCCGTGTCCTCGGTTTCATCGACCCAGGTGCCTTTCGGAGAAATCCGATCTTCATCATCCAGCGAGTCCAATCCGAGCAAACGACCATCGCGGCTGCGCCGAAGCTGGTCTTCGCTGATCTCCTGGGCGACGTCAATATGAAGACGCCCTTGGTTACCCTTGACGATCAGCTCAAGCTTTTCGCACTCGCTGAAATCTTCCCCAAATAAATATTGGTTTAAGCCGGCGTACGAACCGGCGCTGTCCGGCCGGTAAATGATCTTCAAAACATCGGCGATATCGTTGGGATCCGGCGTCGTATCGTAGATATCACTGGCGGTCAACCGCTCCTTGTCGATTGGGTTATACCAGACCAACTTCTCGCGGACGAAAGCGCTGGTGTCTTGGCCCAGCGGTTTGGAACTCGGGGCCCAGGAGGTTCGGCTGATCTGGATCTCGTTGCTCAGGATGGTCGATGACTCGAGATCGTCCACATAGACTTCGCCCTGGGAATTGAGTTGGGAGAAAGAAAAGGCGCCCTCGAAATTCAAGTTTAATCGGGACTGGGACTCGGTCGAAACCAGGGGCAGCCAGTCCACCAGTTTGGTCAGAAAAGGCAGGCTTTCGGGCAAAGCGAAGTCGGTCTCGAGGACCATCCGGTTGAACGGTTCTTCCCGGAGCCGCGGGTGCTCGGCCAGGTAGGATTCCGTCCGGTAGAAAAAGGACGTGCCCAGGTATCCATCGCCGATGGTCTTCATGCTCGCGCGCATACCGACCAGGGATTTTTGGGCCATGGAAAACATGGGGCTGTATTCGACCTTGATCCGGATCCGGGCCGTGGGCGGAATGACCTTCTTGAACTCCAGCCGGCCCTGGTCGTAATCGACATGGTAATCGGTGAGGGAATCCTGAAGAGCCTCATCGACCCAAACCATAACCCTGTTCGTATTGGCCGGCAGTTCGTAAACCGGTTTTGCCTCGATGGTTTTCTTGTAAATGTAGTATTTGGAATCGCCGATGTAATTGTAGGGATTGGTGTAGATTTCCGAATCCGGCACGGGCAGCGCGGCCGAGGTGAAAGGCATCGAATCGGGGAAAATCAGCAAACCCTGGTTCGGATCATAAACCCGGAACTCGTCAACCATGCCGTCCCGGGGCAGAGTATCCAGGTGCAGTATTTCGATCAGGGGCCGGTTCAGGCTATCCGTGGACGACGCGTTGCCGCCGATCGGTTGGTAGTAGATCCGCATTGAATCCAGACGGGAGCCGGCCGAGACGATCTGGTAATAATTCCTTTTTTCATAACGCCAGGTATAAGAGGAAGTGTCCGGCCGGCGCGGGCAGATAAGCTTGAGATGGACCCGGTCATGCAGGGATTCAGCCGGTTCGCCGACCGTATCGACCTGACCGTTCACGACCTTCTGATAGCATACGGCGAGCATGTCATAATCCAGGTCCAGCGACGAGTTGAGTTTCAGTAAGTTGCTGCCCGGCACGAACTGGTAGACATCACCCGGCAGCTGGAGCGTGAAAAATCCGGGAATGGTATCGCTGTCCGGGATATTGTCGTCGTTGGTATCGACGTAGGCCGCGCCCTCCCAGGTAAGATTATCATAGTTGTTCTGAGCGATATTATCATCGACATAGATTTGCAGGGATCCGGTAATTATCGAATCGTAAGTGCCGATCCAGAAGAACCGGCGTTTTTCGTAATCTTTGCTCTGGATCCGTCCGGTATCGGCGCGAACCGTGCCTTCAATCACGAGTTCCTGGGCCTGGGTCTGTTCCTTGGAAGCAATGCCGACGATGTCGAGCGGCCCGAACTTAGCCGTCGATTTGACGCCGAAGAGGCCCCGGTGCGAAGGAACGTCACCGGTATAGGTCGTGGCCGGAATCGATAGCTGGGTATCGCCGCCCTCGATCTCCTGAAGGATTTCATCTTCCCGCCCTTTATACGTGATCGTGATTTTGTTCTGGGATTCGTCGAGCCGTTCCGAATTGTGGTCGATGAACACCTTGACCCGGTCTCCGACCTGACCGTCCAGATTGATGGCCATCTCCTGTTTCATCTGGAGTTCAGGCAGCAAGGAACCTTGCTGGTCGGTCAGGGTGTTGGTGTTGTTAAATATCGTCTTGCTGCCGCCCAGGGTGATCTTGACGTATCCGCCGACGTCGAGCTTCCCGGTTTCGCCCATGAAATCGCTGAACCCGCCCTTGGGCAGGGGAACTTCGAACGTGCCGATCAATCCCTGGCTGCCATAACCGCCTCCGCCCTGCTTCAGCCAATCGCGTTTCAATTCATCGAGGAGCAAATTTTCGTTGCGCGACCGGAGCCGGTCGGTCAGGTATTGGGGCATCGGCACGATGCTGTCGAGGCTGATCAGGTTCCCCTGGTAATAACGGGCATAGATTATGAATTGCGCCTCGAGGTTCACGAATACTCTGGTTTCGTACGGGTTGACGAGTTGGAGGAAAAGCATCGCGGCGCTGATGAGATTCATAAATTATCGAGTATTTGCCGAACGATGCCGTCAGCGTCAAGCCCGGAAATCTTTAAAAGCCGTTCGCGGGACCCGTGTTCGATGAACCGGTCGGGCAGCCCGATGCGGTACACTTTGACCGGCCGGTGGTGTCGGATAAAGTAATCGCTGATCGCGCTGCCGAACCCGCCGACCACGGAATTTTCTTCAACCGTGAAAACCACCGGCGTCCGTTCGGCGATCTTGTCGAGCCTCAACTCATCCAGGGGTTTTACGAAACGGCCGTTGATGACGAGCGGCTCGAGACGCCGGGCCTTCAGAGCGGTCACCGCGGCCATGGTTTCCCGGACCATGGAACCGACCGCGATGATCACCGGATTTTTGCCGTCCTGGAGCGTTTCCCATTGACCGACGGTTAAAGCCGGGGGATCGGCGGCTTCCAAGGTGCCGCAGGCGCCCCGCGGATAACGGATGATAAAAGGTCCCTGACGGTAGCCGACCGCGGTTTTAAGAAGGGCGATGAGTTCGGCGCCGTCCTTGGGCGCGCTGATGACCAGGTTTGGGACGTTGAGGGCGTAGGACAGGTCGAATGGCCCATGGTGGGTCGGACCGTCCTCGCCGACCAGTCCGGCGCGGTCGACGCAGAAGATCACCGGCAGCTTCTGGAGAGCGACGTCATGAATCAGCTGATCGTACGCGCGCTGCAAAAAGGTCGAATAAATCGCGCAGACCGGAATATATCCTTCCATCGCCAAAGCCGCGGCCATCGTCACTGCGTGCTGTTCCGTGATACCCACGTCAAAGAACCTTTCCGGTATCTCCTCGCGGAACTCGGCGAGGCCGGTGCCCAGGCACATGCCGGCCGTGATCGCCACGATTTTATCGTTGGTCCGGGCCATTTTAACCAGGGTTGCGCCGAAAACATCGGTGTAGCTTTTAGCCTTGGGCTTTTCTTCGCCGGTCTGGCAGTCGAAAGGTCCGATACCGTGGAAACGTTCCGGGTATTTTTCGGCGGGCGGGAACCCCCGGCCTTTGGTCGTCATAACGTGCACGAATCGGGGTCCCTTCATCTCGCGGACGCGCGAAAAGGTATCGACCAGCTCTTTTAGCTTGTGGCCGTTTAACGGGCCGATATATCGGAAACCGAGTTCTTCGAAGATAACCGCCGGCGGGGTGTACAAACCCTTCAATCCTTCCTGTAGCCGCTTGGCAAAATTTCTCATACGGTCGCGGAAATAGGGCGGGAACCGGTTGAAGAAAATCCAGAGGTCGTCGCGGAAACGGTTATAAGAACGGGTGGTGATGATGCCGGTCAGATGCTGGGATAGGGCGCCCACCGATTCGCCGATCGAACGTTCATTATCGTTCAGGACGACAATAACGTCCCGATTCAGGTGCCCGAGATGGTTCAACGCCTCAAAGGCCATGCCCGCGCCCAGGGAACCGTCGCCGATGACGCTGACGATTTTGTAATTATCCCCCTTCAAATCCCGCGCCAGCGCGAACCCGGTGGCCGCGGACAGGGAGGTCGATGAATGACCGGTGTCAAAGACGTCGTATTTTGACTCTTTCCGTTTTGGAAAACCGCTGATTCCCTTATACGTGCGGAGCGAATCGAATCGGTCATACCGGCCGGTCACGAGTTTCTGGGCGTAGGTTTGATGACCTACGTCCCAGATAATTTTATCGCGGTCGGCGTCGAAAACCCGGTACAGGGCGATGGTCAGTTCCACCACGCCCAGTGAAGGCGCGACATGACCGCCGGTCCGGGAGCAGGTTTGGACGATCTGATCCCGGATCTCCCGGGCCAGAACGAGCAATTCTTCGATCGACATTTTTTTTAAATCATTCGGACTCTGGATGCGGGACAGAATCGACATTTTATATCAAAATGAGCGGTTCAGGACGAAATCGGTGATGCGGTTAAAGATTACGAACTGGTCACCCAGGCTGGAAAATAAACCTTGAGCCAGTTCCGCGAACCGACGGGCGCGAAAACGGGCCCCGGAAAGGCCGTAAACGCGGGGCGCGGTGAGCTTGCCCGCGCTTTCATCCTTGCCCGGTGTTTTACCCAGCCTGTCTTTCTCGCCGACAACGTCAAGAATATCGTCGGTGTATTGAAATAGAATCCCAAGATATATGCCGGCCTTTTCCAGCACGGCCAAGGTTCTATCCGAAGCCCGGGCCATGATCGCGCCGCATTTTATCGGCGCGCAGATAAATTTTGCCGTTTTGTTAAGATGAATTTTCCGCAGGGTTTTGGGATCGGCCGTTTTGTGTTCTTCGATATCCAGGACCTGACCATATACGATCCCCTTCGGACCGACCGCTTCGCTCACCGTTTGGATCACCCGATACCTTTCATCTATTAGATTGCTCCCCCGGGAGAAAAGTTCAAAGGCATATGCGTATAAACCGTCGCCGGACAATATCGCCAGCGCCTCGCCGAATTGTTTATGCGCGGTCGGTTTGCCGCGCCGGTAATCGTCATTGTCCATGGCCGGCAGGTCGTCATGGATGAGAGAATAGGTATGGATGAGCTCCAATCCGCAGGCGATCGGCATGATAACGTCGAGATTCCGGCCGCCCAACGCCTCGAAGCTAGCCAGGGTAAGGATGGGTCGAATGCGTTTTCCGGTGTCAAGCGAGTAGTACATGACGCCGAAGAATGGATGATCCGGGGGGAAGTATTGCTGGAGGGCGCGGTCGACCAGATCCTTTTTTTCCGAGAGATAGTTATTAATATCAAACATAACCCAACGATATAATTGTATTGGAAAACCGCGATTTGTCAAGGGTGAACATATGTCGTCTCCATCGGAATCACAATCGCAATCCCGGATCCTTAGAAACGGTCAGTGTATGGTACGGTTTTGTTACAGTTTTTTTGTATAATGCTTAAGTTTAGTGCCGCGATCAATTTTATGGCTTTTTTTAATGACCGCGGAGAACAATAAAAGGAGGTAGTATGAAGAAGTTTGCGATAATAGCCGGGCTACTGTTAATAACCTTGACCTACGCGGCGCCGCGGAGGGTTTTATTCGAGGAATTCACCACGTACACGGGTTGACCGTACTGCTACGGTGCGGCTAAAGGTCTGTCAGACCTTTATCAATCGGCTTACGATTCGTGCCTGGTGATCTCTTATCAATCAAGCGGCAATCCCTACGGTTGCCCGGACGGCAACGCGCGGTGGAGATACTACGGGATCGGCGGCACGCCTTACGTCCAGGTCGACGGCTCCTGGAAACAGGAAGTTGGTGGATATGCCTATCCGGGGACCATGTATCCCATTTACCGAGCCGACTTCGATACTCGCAAAGTGATATCCGGCCCCCTGACCATCGCCCTAACCTGCAATTACGATACGATCGCCAATACCGGAACGGTAAACGCCACGGTGACCAATACCACATCGAGCGCGGTCAGCGGGACCCTTCAATTCACGGTCATCGAGAACGGCATCCCCATGAGCTGGGGGCCGGGTCTTTCCACGATCGACCATGTCTGCCGCGACATGCTGCCCGACTCCAGCGGTGAGGCGGTCACGATCCCGGCCAGCGGCAATATCGTCCGTTCGCGCAACTTCACCATCGCCGGCGCCTGGAACGAAAAGAAAGTCAACATCGTGGTCTTTGTCCAGTCTTCTGCAAAAGAAGTATATCAGGCAAATCAGATCGTGCTCGTACCAATGCCCGACATGGAATATAACGGCCTGACTTTCACCGAGACGAGCGGAAACGGCAACCGGATCGCGCAACCGGGAGAAGGAATCCGCCTTTATATCAAAGGAAAGAATGTAGGAACTGGCCCTTATTTAGGACCGGCATCGATATCGACCACCGATCCCTACATCACGATCACCAGTTCCACGCCCCAGACCGTTAATATCAACCCCATGGGCTGGGATACCGTCCTCGTGACTAATATCAACATAAGCTCTTCTTGTCCCAGTCCGCGCATGGTGATTTTCCTTCTGACCTTCTCCACCGGCGATATCGACACGGTCCGCTTTATCGTCACCAACCAACCTGGATTCGTGGATAACATCGAGGCCGGGCAAGGATCTTGGGTCCACTCCGGCACCAACGACGGCTGGCACATCACCACTCATCAGAGTCACTCGGCGACTCATTCCTGGTACTGCGGGGTCGAAAACACCTGGCAATATACGAACAATAACGACGCATCCCTCATTACGCCCTATTTCGTCGTGACTCCGGACAGCAGCCTGAAATTCTGGTACTGGGATACCCTTGAGATAGGTTACGATTATGGTTTCGTTGATATCGACAACAACTGCGGCCGTTGGCAGACCCTCATCACGTACAACGCCGGCCGCACGACCTGGACCCAGGCGAGCCTCTCGATGGCGGGCTATTACGGCCAGACGGTCCGCATCCGTTTCCATTTCACCAGCGACGGCAGCGTCGTCGCCGAAGGATGGTACATCGATGATTTCCAGGTTCCGGTCATAATCGCCGTCAACGAGAACAAATCCGAAAACCGGTTCCCGGCGCTCTCCGTCTCCCCCAATCCCTTCCGGACCAAAACAGAAATCAGATGGCAGATAACCGATAACGGTAATACAAATTCGAATAATATCCTTCGGATTTTCGACATAACAGGACGGGTTATTAAAATCTTTTCCGTTCCGTTATCTGATATCGGTCATCCGTCATCTGTATACTGGGACGGCACCGACCTGAACGGTACAAAAGTTGCGTCCGGGATCTACCTCGCCCAGCTTGAGATGGGCGGCGAGAAACTGACCCGGAAAGTACTGCTGCTCAAGTAATTTTTAAGGTTTCACTAAAAAGGGCGGGGTTAATCCCCGCCCTTTTTTTTCGTTTTCTTGGGATCGCGACTCGAAATCAATCGAATTTGCATTTTAATCCCGTAAGAGAAAGCCACCGATTTACACCCCGTTAGAGACACCGGAAAATATTACATAAGCTCATTAAATATGCGCTCATTTGAAAGTAATACGGTCTCTAACGGGATTAATTGATACAGTTTTGTTACAGTTTTTTATTATTATAATTAAGTCTAAAAATGCCATTTATTTATAAAGAACAAGGAGGTAGTATGAAGAAATTCGCGATTATCGCCGGGTTGCTGTTAATAACCTTAACCTACGCGGCGCCGCGGACCGTTTTGTTCGAGGAATTCACCCGCGTATCGGGCTGACCGTACTGCTACGGTGCAGCTAAAGGTCTGGATGACCTTTATAATCTAGCGTACAATGATTGTGTGGCGATCGCTTATCATGCAAGCGGTTATCCTTATTATTGCGCAGACGGTGGGCAGCGTTGGACTTATTACGGGATCGGCGGTACGCCATACGTCCAGGTCGACGGTTCTTATCAACAGGTAGTCGGCGGGGTTGCCAATCCAGGAACCATGTATCCCACCTATCGGAACTGGCTAACAACCCGGGGTGCGATATCGAGTCCTTTAACGATTACCCTAACCTGCACTTATGACACACTTGCCAATACCGGTACGGTTAACGCCACGGTCGTTAATACCACGGCCGGCGCGATCAGCGGGACGATTCAATTCGCGGTCACGGAAAACGCCATTCCTTACAGCTGGGGACCGGGCCTGACCACGGTCGAACACGTGTGCCGCGACATGCTGCCGGACGGCAACGGCGAGGCGGTCACGATCCCGGCCAGCGGCAATATCGTGCGGTCGCGTAATTTTACGCTCGACGGCACCTGGAACGAAAAAAATGTCAGGATCGTGGTCTTTGTCCAGTCTTCCACCCGGGAAGTATACCAGGCGGCTGAGATCGCCACCGTATCCAAGCCCGACATGGAATATCTGGGCCTGACCTTTATCGAAACTTCGGGTAACGGCAACCGGGTCGCCCAGCCGGGCGAAGGTATCCGGATGTATCTTAAAGGGAAAAACTGGGGTACGGGTTTATATACCGGTCCGGCTTCGATCACCACTTCCGATCCGTATATTACGATCACCGGTTCCACGCCCCAGACGATCAGCATCGGTCCCGGCGACATGGACACCGTCCTCATCACCAACTTCAACATCAGCCCGTCCTGCCCGAGCCCGCGTCAGGTCAATTTTCTCCTGACCTTTGCCACCGGCGACACCAATACGGTCCGCTTCATCGTCGCCAACCAGACCGGCTTTGCGGACAATATCGAAGCCGGACAGGGCTTATGGACTCATTCCGGGACCCTTGATGGCTGGCACATCACAACTTACCGCAGCCATTCCGCGACTCATTCCTGGTACTGCGGCGTAGAAAGCAATCACCTTTACACGGCCAATAACGACGCGGTCCTGGTCACTCCGTACTTCGTCGTGACTCCAGACAGCAACTTCCGTTTCTGGTACTACGACACCATGGAGATCGGTTACGACTACGGATATGTCGAGATCGACAACAACTCCGGCCACTGGAACGCCCTGACCACTTATAACGTCGGGCATTTATCCTGGACCCTGGAAAATATCCCGATGTCCGCATATTCCGGCCAGACGATCCGCATGCGTTTCCACTTCTTCAGCGACGGCAGCGTTAACGCCGAAGGCTGGTATATCGACGACGTGCAGATGCCGGTCGTGATCATCGGCGCGGACGAGAATAAGTCCGAAAACCGGATCCCAGCGCTCTCCGTCTCCCCCAATCCGTTCCGGACAAAAACAGATATCAGATTACAGATAACCGATAACAGTTCACAGACGTCGAAACTGCAAATCTTCGACATTTCGGGACGGCTGGTAAAATCATTTTCTCTGACTGATGTCGGTCATCTGTCATCGGTCATCTGGACCGGCGTCGACAACGACGGCCGTCGGGTCGCGTCTGGGGTCTACTTTGTCCAGCTTGAGATGGGCAGCGAGAAACTGACTGAGAAGCTGCTGCTGCTCAAGTAATCCTTACGTCTTCACTGAAAAGGGCGGGGTTAATCCCCGCCCTTTTATTTATTCCTTGGATTTGGTACTAATTATCGGTCAAAATTGGATTTTATTATGATACGGTTTTGTTACACTTATTTACTATTATAAGTAAGTCTAAAATTGATATCTATTATTAAAAATAAGGAGGTAGTATGAAGAAATTAGCAATTATTGCAGGGCTATTGTTAATCGCCCTCTCCTACGCGGCACCGAGAAAGGTGCTGTTCGAGGAGATCACCCGCGTATCAGGCTGACCGTACTGCTACGGGGCGGCTAAAGGTCTGAATGACCTTTATAATATAGCATACGACTCATGTTCGGTGATCGCTTATCACTGGAGCGGTTATCCTTTTTCTTGTCCCGACGCTGTCCAGCGGATAAGTTATTATGCGGTCGGTGGTACACCGTATGTTCAAATCGACGGTTCTTGGCATCAGGAAGTAGGCGGATTAGCCTATCCGGGAACCATGTATCCCTATTATCGGGCACATTTCAATACCCGGAAGCTGATGTCAAGCCCCCTGTCCATCGCCCTGACCTGCAATTATGATACGGTCGCCAATACCGGAACGGTGGTCGCCACGGTGACCAACGATTCGACCGCCACGATCAGCGGCACCATTCAATTCACGATCACGGAAAACGCCATTCCTTATAGCTGGGGACCAGGGATGACCACGGTTGAACACGTGTGCCGGAAAATGCTGCCTAACGCTTCAGGCGAAGCGGTTTCGATCCCGGCCAGCGATACTATCGTCCGGTCCCGGGGTTTCACCATCACCACCCCCTGGATTGAAAACAATATCATGATCGTAGTCTTTGTCCAGTCCTCCGCCAAGTTGGTATACCAGGCAGCCGAGATCAGACCGGTACCCTTAACCGTCGTGGATGAGAACAAGCCCGATAACCCGATACCGACATTCTCCATTTCCCCCAATCCGTTCCGAACGCAAACCGATATCAGATTACAGATTACAGATAACAGTTCACAGATGAAGAAACTGCAAATCTTCGACATTTCGGGACGGCTGGTAAAATCTTTTTCCATTACCGATATCGGTCATCCGTCATCTGTAACATGGGACGGTAGCGACTTGAAAGGTACCAAGGTCGCATCCGGCAGCTACATTGTCCAGCTTGAGATGGGCGGTAAAAAACTGATCGAGAAGGTGCTGTTCCTAAAGTGATCTTCACGATCTTCTTAAAAAGGGCGGGGGTTTACCCCCGCCCTTTTTGTTCAGAATTAACAGTTGGAGGTTTCGAAATGCGATTCGTTTTCGTTGGTGGTTGTCGTTAAACGAAACCGTTTTTCGATGACGCCCGACGATCCGCCTTTCGCAACCGCTAACTTTTTTGTCCAGAATAAATTATTCATTATTATTTGATGTTTTCTTGACAACGCCTTACAATTGGATATGCCCCTTCGGGGATTGCCAATTATTTGGTTCTGAATGTTTCAAAAAAATTCATCGGTGTTTCCTTGACATCATAATTTCTTCGGATATAATTCTCTATGCGCAAAGGAATTTTATCATACACTAAATGCCCGGGCTGAGCGTCGAAATTACCGGCCGCGCAGTTAGCGCTGGCCTTGTCGAAAATGCCCAGAATCGAGGACCCGAACCTGCTCGTCGGTATTAACACCGCGGACGACGCGGGCGTCTATAAAGTCAGCGACGAACTGGCCCTGGTTTACACGGTCGACGCCCTGGCGCCGATGGTCGAAGATCCGTTCCTTTTCGGCCAGATCGCCGCCGCCAATTCCATATCCGACGTCTATGCCATGGGCGGCGATCCCAAGCTGGCGCTCAATATCGTCGCTTATCCGGGCACCGCCGATCCCGCGACCATGGGCGAGATCCTGCGCGGCGGCCAGGAAAAAGCCCGCGAAGCGGGCGTCACGATCGCCGGCGGCCATACCTTCAACAACACGGACATCAAATACGGCATGGCGGTCATCGGTTATATCCATCCGGAAAAGATTATTACCAACGCATCGGCTCAACCGGATGACGTGATCGTTCTGACCAAACCCGTCGGCGTCGGGACCCTGCTCCAGGCGTATTTTACCGAGAAGATCGAAGTCGAAGATATCGCCGGTGTCATCAAGGCCATGACGACTCTCAACCGAAGCGCGGCCGCCGCGATGCGGGCCGCCGACAGCCACGCGGCGACCGATATTACCGGCTACGGCCTCGCCGGTCATCTGGTGGAAATGGCTCAAGCCGGTAGCGTGGGAATCGAATTATGGGCGTCAAAAATACCGTTTCATGACCGGGTATTCGAATTATTCCAGTCCGGAGTTGTCGATCCCGGCATCAACATGAACCGCAACTCTTTCGGTGGGTCAGTAGATTACCAAACCGTCAAAGCAAATTTTATTGACCTGATCTTCGGGTCCGAGACGTCCGGCGGCCTGGCCGTGGTCCTTCCTGAAAAGAACCTGACCAAATTTATGGAATCCTACGGCGCTGCCGCCACCGTCATCGGCCGCGTGACCGCGGCGCACCCGGGTCGGGTTAAGCTCACCGCCTGATTCCATGCCCTCTGAAGAAAAAACCAAACCTTCCGATTTCATCCGCGATATAATCAACGAGCATAACCGCACCGGCCGGTTCGGAGGGATTGTTCACACCCGTTACCCGCCGGAACCGAACGCCTATATCCACATCGGCCACGCCAAAGCGGTCTGGATCAATTACGGAATCGCCCTTGATTACCATGGCAAATTCAACCTGAGATTCGACGACACAAATCCGACCAAAGAAGAAAAGGAATACGTCGACGCGATCATCGAAGACGTGCGCTGGCTGGGCGCGGACTGGGACGACCGGCTCTTCTTCGCTTCGGATTATTTTGAACCGATGTACCAATGGGCCGAGGAACTCATCCGGAAAGGCCGGGCGTATGTCTGCGACCTCTCCGCGGACGAAGTCAGCGCCACCCGGGGCACTTTCACCCGGGCCGGAACCGACAGCCCGTATCGTAACCGGACCCCGGAGGAAAACCTGGACCGGTTCCGCCGCATGCGCCAGGGCGAATTCCCGGACGGATCGCGGACCCTGCGGGCGAAGATCGACATGGCCTCGCCCAACCTGAACCTGCGCGATCCGGTGATGTACCGGATCCTGCACGCCCCCCACCACCGACAGGGTACAGCCTGGTGCGTATATCCGATGTACGACTGGGCTCACGGCCTCGAAGACTCCATCGAAGGCGTCACCCACTCCCTGTGTTCTCAGGAATACGAGGATCACCGGCCGCTCTACGACTGGTTCATCGACACGATCAACGAAGGCCGGACCGACGACGGATCCGGTCCCTGGGGAAAAAAGATCCACCATCCCCGGCAAATCGAATTCGCGCGCTTGAACCTTACCTACGCGGTCATGTCCAAACGCAGATACCTGGATCTGATCCGGGAGGGATTCGTGAAAAACCTCGACGATCCCCGCCTACCGACCATTGCCGGCCTGCGCCGGAGAGGTTACACCCCGACCGCGATCCGCGAATTCTGCCGCCGGATCGGGATTGATAAAACCGACAGCGTTATCGATATCCAGCTTTTGGAGCACTGCCTGCGCGAGGAGTTGAACAAAACGGCACCCCGTTACATGGCGGTTCTGCGGCCCCTGAAGCTGATTATCGACAATTATCCCGAAAACCAGGTCGAGGAGTTGGACGCGGTAAACAATCCCGAGGATCCGGCCATGGGGACACGCAAAGTGCCCTTTTCCCGGGTCCTCTATATCGAGCAGGACGATTTCCGCGAAGAACCGCCGCCCAAATATTACCGCCTTTATCCCGGCAACGAAGTCCGTTTGCGCTACGCTTATTACGTGAAGTGCGTTAAGGTCGTGAAGGACGCCGCGGGAAAACCGGTGGAAATCCATTGCACCTACGATCCTTTAACCCGGGGCGGCGACTCGCCCGACCGGAGAAAGATCAAAGCGACCCTGCACTGGGTATCGGCCGGACACGCGGCGACCGCGGAAATACGTCTTTACGATTACCTGTTTACGAAACCCGACCCGGACGACGCGCCTCCCGGTTCGGACTGGCGCGCCAACGTAAATCAGAAATCCCTGGAAATCATCGACCGGTGTTACATCGAATCCGCGCTCGACCGGATTTCCATCGGCGTAAGGGTCCAGTTCGAACGGCTTGGCTATTTTTGCGTCGACCCGGACACGACGTCCGGAAAAATGGTTTACAACCGCTCGGTCACGCTCAAGGACACCTGGGCGAAAATCGAAAAAATCCAGAAAAAGACCCTTGACATTTGATACTTTTTTGTTACACTTTATTCATATGAAGATATATATGATCAACATGGCGCGATTTTCATGTTCTGGAGTTAAAAGATGAACCTCCAGAGCTCAGGATCCGGTCGGATCCCTTCGGTAAAGAAAAAAGCTTTTTATTATAACCGCCCTGTTCCGACTCCCGGAAATGGCGGTTTTTTTGTTACCCTTTTAGCCCGAACTAAAGGTCGGATATGAACCTCCGGGTATTTGAACCCGGTCGGGTTCATAACAAATCACATTTAAAATCTAAATCCGCGATCCCATGCCCAAAATTTACACCATATAAATCAAAAAAGAAATCCCTTCATTTTAAATTAAAACACCCCCAAAAAAATCGGTCTTTGGCTTGCCATAACTGCGACCAAAACCGGTATTCAGATTTATACGATTATCCACGGGTCATCGGAAAATCAAAATGACTATCACCGCCTTCAAAATAAAGGAGCTGATCGATGAACAACCATGAAAAGATGTGGCAGGACTTAGGTTTGGACGTCGGACTTCACAATGAAGTTCTGGCCTCGATCGACCGGGCCTTCAAAAACACGGTCGGCGCCCAGCAAAAACGACCGGATGGCATGGGCTATTTCGACCATGTCCTTCATGAATCCCACGGCGACCGGATCGCGGAACTCCTGGCGGAAAAGGAAAAAGGGAAAAAGGTTGTCGGCACTTTCTGCATCTACGTGCCCGAGGAAATCGTCATGGCCGCGGACCTGATCCCGATCGCGCTCTGCGGCGGGACCCAGTTCTCGGTACCTTACGCCGAGAAGACCTTTCCCCGCGCTATTTGTCCCCTGGTCAAATCGACCCTGGGCCTGGCCTTTTCCAAAACCTGCCCCTACGCGCCGATCAAAAGCCTGGCCGTGGGCGAAACGACCTGCGACGCCAAGAAAAAAACCTGGGACATCCTTGCCCAGCGGGTCAATTTCCACGTCATGGAAGTGCCCCAAAAGAAAGGCGAAACCGACGTCAATCTCTGGCATTTCGAGATCCGCGAATTCCTGAAAAAAATCGAGGAAACCGCGGGTAAAAAAGTGACCGCGGAAAAACTCCTGGAAACCGTCCGGATCATGAACGATAAACGCCGGGCTTTGCAGCGGCTTAATGAACTGCGAAAACATGACCCGCCGCCGATCAGCGGCCTGGACGCGCTGGTCGTTATGCAGGCCGCGCTCAACGACGAACCGGTCCGGTTTACCCGCCGGTTAAACGAACTCAGCGACGAATTGGAATCCCGGATGAAAAACGACTTCTCGCCCTTTCCCAAAGGCGCGAAACGCGTCATGATTGCCGGGTGCCCTTCGGTCATGGGCAACTGGAAAACCCACGCCCTGATCGAAAACTCGGGCGCGGCGGTCGTCATCGACGAAACCTGCACGGGCCAGCGTTATTTTAACAACCAGGTCGAAGAACGGCCAAACGACCTGGTCGGCCAGCTTTCGGCGATCGCCGACCGATATTTCAAAATCAACTGTTCATGCTTCACGCCCAACAGCGACCGGATGGACGCGGTGGTAAAAACCGCCCAGGACTACCGGGTTCATGGAACCATCCAGTATATCCTCCAATACTGCCATACGTACAACGTCGAGGCAATCCGGATCGAGGGGGCGCTCAAAAAGGCCAATGTCCCCAGCCTGAAGATCGAAACCGATTACTCCGAGGAAGATACCGGACAACTGCGGACCCGCGTCGAAGCGTTCTTGGAAAAATTGGATTAAGGAGGATTCATCGTTATTGCCGGCCTGGATATCGGATCCCGAACCATAAAATGCGTTCTTCTGAACGACCGCGCGATAATCGACTACCGGATCGCGGATACGGGCACGGATCCGATCGGCAACGCCCGCCGGCTGATGAACGGGACCAAATACGACGCGCTCCTCGCGACCGGTTATGGCCGGCATCTAGTCCGGGATATTTTTGCCTGCCCGATCCTGACCGAAATCAAGGCGTTCGCGCAGGGTGCGGCTTATTTTTATCCGGAATGCCAGACCGTCATCGACATCGGCGGCCAGGACTGCAAGGTGATCCGGATCGATAACGGCCGGGTCGAGGATTTCGAGATGAACGACCGCTGCGCCGCCGGCACCGGAAAATTCCTCGAAGTGATGGCCCATACGCTCGGATATCCGATTGATAAATTCGGCATGGCGGCCCTCGCGGCGGCCGATTCGGTTAACATCAACTCCATGTGCACGGTGTTCGCCGAGTCCGAGGTTATCTCCCTCATTGCCCGCGGGGAAAATCCTCAAAACATCGCCCTGGGCCTGCACCAGTCGATCATGAATCGAATCATTGCCATGCTCGGCAAAACCGGTTACGGGGATACGATCGTCTTCGCGGGCGGCGGAGCGAAAAATCCCTGCCTGGTCAAACTGCTGGAAAAACGGCTGGGCAGGAAACTGTATATTCCGGAAGAACCTCAGATCGTCGGCGCCCTCGGCGCCGCGTTGTCGTTAACCAATACTAAGGAGGCCTGATGAAAAACCTAAGTCGCCGTGGCATCATAATCCGGACGATTCTCTTGGCCGCATGCGCGATGGTCGCCGGTCACGCCGCCCTGCCGACTTTCGGCGCGGACCTGGTCGTGAAAAGCAAGTATGTCTGGCGGGGAGCGGAGTTCAACTCGGATCCGGTCTTCTGGCCGGACCTGTGGCTATACTGGAATGGGGTGACCCTATGCGGCTGGGGTTCGATGGATTTAACTGATGTCAAACAGGAACAGATGGAGTTCACCGATATCGCCCTTTTCGCCGATTATACCCGGGCTTTCGGTCCGGTAAGCGCGACGCTCGGTTTTGCCCAGTATACCTATCCGGGATACGGCGGCGCCTTTCCGAGCACGGGCGAGCTGTATTTTAAACTGCTCGGTAACCTTCAGGTTGTCCAGGGTATGCTGAACGCCAATATCGACCTCGAAGAGGTTAAGGGATATTACATATCCCCCGGCTTATCCAAATCGTTCTCATTCGGCCCGGTTACTCCGACCCTGTCGCTTTCCGCCGGTTACGCGGACAAAAAGCATAACGCCTACTATTACGGCGTGGAGAAAGCCGGACTGGCCGATTTCACCGGTACCCTAAAACTATCGTTCACCCTGCCCGGGACGATCGGAAAATACCTCGGCGTGACCGCCGACGTGAATTACGCCCGGATCCTGGATTCGGAAATTGCCCCGGCGAGCAACGGCAAAATATACGGCGGAATCGGCCTGAACGCATTTATCACGCCGTGAGGTGACCGATGAACTCCCCTTTTATCTTCTGGATCGCCGCCCTCGGTTATTCGGCGTTTGTCATCATCGTGGGATTTGTCAGCTTTGGCAAACAAAGGAAGGAAACCGCCGGCCACCAGATCGTCGATTTCTGGCTCGGCGGCCGCAAATTGTCATGGTGGGCCCTGGCGATATCCCTGACTTCGGGTTGGCTCATGCTCGGCTGGCTAGGGTACGGGATTTCCATGATCTACCAGATGGGTCTGTCCGGCGCCTGGACCCTTTTTATCCCCTGGTTTATCCTGTGCTTCATCATCATCGCCATGGTCCCCTTTGTCCGGCGGCTTCCGGCGATCTCACTGCCCGAAGCCATCCATAAGCGTTTTGGACCGCCTTCCCGGACCCTGCTCGCGTTCGCTTCGATCTTCGTTTTCACGTCCTGGACCGGCGCCGAAACCTATATGATGGGCCAGCTGGGCGCGCCCTTCCTGAAAATATCTCCGGCCTTGGTCATGGTCCTGATCGCGCTGGTCGTCATGATCTACGTCGGTTTCGGCGGATTCCGGGCTGACGTCTGGACCGACGTGTTCCAGTTCTTTCTTATGGCGCCCTTCATCGCGATCCTCGCGATCGTGGCGATCGTCGCGGCCCGGCACGCGACCGGCGGGCAGGTCGTCCAGCGATTGGTGGAAACGGCCACGCCCTATTACGGCCAAGGTTCGATGTTCCGGCTTTTCGCCTGCGGAATCGCGATGCCGATCATCCTGCTCTTCGCATACATTCCGGGCTGGATGATCGAACAGGATCTCCTGCTCCGGATCCAGGGCGCGCGCAGTCTTAAGGAAGGGTATAAATTCAGCGTTCTGTCGCTCGTGCTGATCAGCGTTTTCGTGCTCCTCTTCCCCATGCTCCTCGGTTTCAACGCCCTGGTTCTTTTCCCGCCCGGCGCGGAAGCGAGCGCGGCCGCGATCGGCAAGGACGCGACCGGCATCATATCCGGCGTGATCATCAATTACTTCCCTATCTGGGCTCAATTCCTTATGTTCATCGGTATCTTAGCATCCCAGATGTCGACGATCGACACCTTTTCCAACGTCACGGCCCTGCCCCTCATGTACGACTTCATCCATCCCGTTTTCATGAAGAAGACCGAGAAGAAAATCGTCATGCGTTGGAATCGCATAATTTCCGTGGCCGCGGTGCTCCTGGGTCTCGGTTATGCGGTTATCTCCACATCCCTGATGGATGTTTATATTCTCTCATCCGGAGTGCTGACCGCCTCGATCGCCATCCCCGCGTTCGCGATTTTTTGGAAAAAAGCGAACAAGCTGGGGGTGATTTTGAGCGCGGTTCTGGGTTTTGTTGGCAACGTTGTTTTTTACATCCTCGAATACCATGTGTGGAAACACAATTTCCAGCCCAAGTGGTTCGCCGATACTTATTTAGGCTACATAATCGTTGGTTTGATTCTTTCTATTATGGGTCTTATCATCGGATCCTTAGTGGGAAAGCCTTCGTCATCCGAAGAACTAGCGTCGGTTTCGACCAAACCCCTGGAAGGAATAGAAATATTTGATGTCGCCAAAGAATAAAAAGGAGGCAGTATGAAATACATGAAAGACTATACGATCAAGGACGTTCAGGACGTTTACGACGGTCCGGGCGGATTGCTCTGGGAAGCCGTCATGAGCGAACAGATCCATTCCGGCGGATCGGAAACGACCGATGACCTGGCGAAAAAGCTCGGCTTGAAAAAAGGGATGCTGGTCTGCGACATCTGCAGCGCCCTGGGCGCGCCGGCCCGGCACCTCGCGACCAAATACGGAGTCACGGTCAAGGGCGTCGACGCGACCAAAACCATGATCGAGAAGGCTCGGGAACGGGTCAAGACCGCGAAACTCGAAAATATGATCGAATTTTTCGAGGCGAACGCCATGGACCTGCCGTTTAAAAAAGAAACTTTCGACGTGGTCTGGGGCCAGGAAGCCTGGTGCTATGTCACGGATAAAAACCGACTCATCCAGGAGGCCTACCGGGTCTTAAAACCGGGCGGCATGATGGGTTTTACGGACTGGTGCATCACGGGCAAAATCACGCCCCAGGAACTCGAACCGCTTTACGATTCCATGGCTTTCCCGTATATGGAATCGATCGATGGGTATAAAGAGATCATGACCAAAAATGGTTTCAAGGTTATCGAAGCGCTGGACCAGACTGACGCCTATGCCAAGTGCTTTGACCAGTATTACGACGCGGTCCACATCCAGCTGAAGCCGACCATTCTTAAGAACTTCGGAGAAGATCTATTCGGTTTCGCTTCGAATCTGGTTACGATCTGGCAGAAAGCCAGCCATGAACATAAAGTCGGAAGGGGATTGTTCATCGCCAAGAAATAAGGATAACTCCCCGCCTATCCTTCTCCCCGCCCATCCGGGGAGAGGGATAGGCGGATGACACTAATATTGACCGGACGCCTCTTTTCAATATAATATGTTCCGTGAAAATAATACGAAATATCCGGAGAATTAATGGATTTGAATAAAATTAAATCGGCGATCATCGCGCTCGATGATGCCGCGGTTAAAAACCTAGTCCAGAAGGCACTGGATGAAAAAGTAAAACCGGAACAAATTTTGGAAAGCGGATTGATTCCGGGCATGGCGGAAGTCGGCCGGCTTTTCAGCCGCAAGGAGTATTTTGTCCCGGAAATCCTGGTTGCTGCGGAAGCCTTTTACGCCGGTTTCAAGCTGATCGATCCCCTGCTCAAAAAAACCGCTGGCCGCAGGCGGGAAAAGGTCATGATCGCGGTCGTCGAAGGCGATATTCATGACATCGGCAAGAATATCGTAAAAGTCATGGTCGAAGCGGCCGGCTACCGGGTTCTCGACCTGGGCAAGGATGTGTCGACCGCCAAACTGCTGGAATCCGCGGCCCGCGAAAAACCGAGTATTTTATGCCTTTCCTCGCTCATGACCACGACCATGGTCAGAATGCCGGAGATAATCAACCGGCTCGGAGAAATGAACCTGCGGGATAAAATTAAAGTAATTATCGGCGGCGCGCCCGTGACCGAGGAGTACGCGGATCAGATCGGCGCCGACGGCTACGCGGCCGACGCGGCCGCGGCCGTGCGCCTGATCGACGATCTGGCAAATGAACCTTAACCGGGTAAAAACCGTCGGCGTTAAAACTAAACTCCGAATCCCGAAAACGGTTCTCGAATTCCTAACCGGGAAAAAAATCCCGGTCCCGGCAGTATGCGGCGGGAAAGGTTTATGCGGTCTTTGCCGGGTCCGGATCAGGGGCAAAAAAATGCCGATCCATTCCAACGAAGCCCGGCGAATATCTCCGCGCATGATAAAAAACGGCTACCGTCTTGCCTGTCGGCAACACTGGTCTAAGGAACTGCGCATCTCGGTTCCGCGTACGGCCGAGGTTCCGGTCAAAACGGGACAAAGTATCGGACTGGCCATAGATATCGGGACGACGGTCATCAAAACGGCGGCGCTGGACCTGAAGAGCGGAATGATCACCGGCCGGCAGGCTGTGTATAATCCCCAAAATAACCTGGGCGGTGATGTTCTCACCCGGGTTACCGAAGCCCTGAACGGAAAAGAACGCGTTTTAAGGGCAATGCTAAACCTGGGCATCGCTGCCGCCAAGAAAAAACTGGGCCTGGGGACACCGGCGCGGACCGTGATCGTCGGGAACCCGGTCATGATCTCCTTCTACCTCAACCGGTCGTTGAAAGGTTACGCGCGCCATCCTTTTAACGGCGGGATAAACTACCCGTCGATCGTAAAACGCGGAACCCGCCGTATTTTTCCCGTGATCGGCGGTTTCGTGGGCGGCGATACGTTAGCCGGTTTGTATGCGCTCGAAAATACCAAGCCGGACAAAATAAACCGCCTTTACATCGACCTGGGCACGAACGGCGAGGTCGTGATCATGAATAAACGCGCGATCTGGGCGACCTCGACCGCGGCCGGCCCGGCGTTTGAAGGTACGGGCATCAGCTGCGGTTCCCTGGCAATTCCGGGCGCGATCGATCGGGTATTTTACGACCGTGGATTCCAATACCATAAAATCGGCCGGGCCCAACCGGTCGGGTTCTGCGCCTCGGGCCTGATCGACCTCCTGGCGGCCGGCCTTGATTCCGGTCATCTGGCCGAAAACGGCCGGCTTTTGAAACCGATCCGGATCGCCGGCCTTTCCGTCTCCCAGGAAGACATAAGGATCCTTCAACTCGCGATCGCCGCTCTGCACACTGGCATTCGGATCCTTATGGATATGACCGGGCTCCACCCGCGGAGAATCGACGAAGCGGTTATCACCGGCGAATTCGGCCGAAACTTGAACTTGCCATCCTTGATCCGGATCGGGATCATTCCCGCCGGTATCCGAAAAATTCGGAAGATCGCGGACCTCCCCCTTAGGGGCGCGGTCAAATCCCTGCTTAACCCGAACAGCACCAACGCCGTTGCCCGGCTCAAAGCCATGAGCCGGCACGTCGATCTCGCGCGCCAGCCCGATTTTCAGGATATATTCGTATCCGCCCTGAGGTTAGCGCCATGGAATTGATCGGCTACTCCTGCGCTTACGTGCCGGTCGAGATCCTGTCCGCGACCGGATTAAAACCCTACCGCCTGCTCCACGGAGAAATAAAACTGGCCCAAGACGGAGAAAAGTACGCCCGCGTCGACGCCTGTCCCCTGGTCAAATCCAACCTCAGTTATGTCCTCGAGCACCGGGAAGAATTCCGGTGCCTGGTCGGAAGCAGCGGTTGCGATATGGCGCGCCGGATGTTCGACATCCTGGGCAAAACCGTCGATATTCCGATCCTGGTCATCGATAATCCGCGCACCGACCGCTTTCCGATTTACAGCGACGAAATCGACTGGCTGCACCGGGAGTTGGAAAATATTTTTAGCGTTAAGATCACGCCGGACATAATGCAAAGAGAAATTCAGAAATGGGAAGCCTTACGCCGGCACTTCCGGACCCTCGACGAAAAAAGGCGGGCCCGGCCTTCGCTCATATCCACTACGGATTTTCATCGGGCGGTCATTAATTATCATAAAGGCGATATCGAATTTCCGCCGTTCTTGCCGGAAAAGGTTTCCGATAAACCGCGCGTCTACCTGGCGGGCAGCGCGCTGCCCTACGAAGCCAACCCGGTATTATCGCTCTTCGAAGAGCGCCTGCGGATCGTCGGTGATTTTAACTGCGGCCTATCGCGATTTTTAAACGTCAACTGCGCGGAACCGACCCTGACCGGTCTGAAAAAGGCATATTATAACCAGCCGCCCTGCATCCTGAAAAGACCCAACCGGCCGTTCTACGAACACGTTTCGCGGCAGCTCCGGGAGTTGGAATGCGCGGGCATAATCGCCTGGACACTCGACTACTGCGATAATTACGAGTTCGAACTGAAACGGTTCGAAGATCGCTTCGGCCTCCCGGTTTTAAGAATCCGGAGCAACCTTTCGTTCCAGAACCCGGCTCAGCTTAAAACCCGGATTGAAGCCTTCGCGGAGATGCTGTGAAGATCCGACCCGTGGAATATATCAAGAATCCGCCTCCGGCCAAGATCACGCTTGAAGAGTGGACCGAACAATTCGAGCTGGTCCCCGACGAGGAGATCGCGCGTTACACGTATTATCATAACCCCGATTGGGGAAGATATCTTTTCCCGCCCGCGATTTTCATGGTTTACGGTGCCCGGGAATTGAAAAGACTGAAACTTGACAATTCATTTGCCGCCCTCCGAATGTGGGGCTTCGTGTTCAACGAGACCGAACGGCTTTTTCGGGCCGGCCAGGTGGACAAAAAGGTGATCGCCACCATGGGCGACCTGGGCATAGTTCCCATCATCGCCCTGGCCTTTCCCAACTGCGTGCCATTCTATCCGGAATGCATCTGGTGGACGCCCTTTTTCCGAGAATCCACCGAGATGCTCGATTTCGCGACGAAACTGGGTATTCCCGAAGCCGCCTGCTTCTCGCGCGCCTGCCTGTCCGCCTTCCACAAACGGGCGTATTTTCCCCGTCCGGACCTGGTTATCGCTTCGACCGGCGCCTCCTGCGACGACTACTCGTGCGTTATGCAGCAGGTCGAGGACCTCGGGTACGAACCGCTCTGGATCGAAATCCCACTCCGGCGGGAACCTCAAAAATATCTTACGCAGGACCGTTACGACAAAGCCAATTATCCCCGACGCTTCGAGGATTACCTGATCGCCGAATATAAAACCGTCTGGAATCGGATGACCGCGCTTACCGGGATCAACAATCTCAACCGGCTGAAGGACAGCATCGCCAAAACGAACCGCCTGCGCGGCCTGGTTCAGGAAATCAAAGACATCGCTTTGAACGCCGAGATTCCGCCCCTCCCGGCGCTCGAGCTTATGGTTATCGAATTCGGCAACCTTTACGGTTACGCGGACCTGGATGAATGGATCAGCATCGTCGAGATGATTTTGGAAACGGTCCGGCAGCGCGCCTTAGGCCAAGTCGGAGTGCTCGACCGGAACGCGGTTCCGATCGCCTGGGTTACGCCCTCGGCCGATCCGTATCTGCTCAACCTCGTCGAGGATCTGGGCGGTCGGGTGGTCGCCACCGAATACGTGATCAACCAGGCCCTGGTCCCGGTCGAGGAAAATATCGATCCGTTCCGGGCTCTGGCCCGCGCATTCATGAAATCATCGTTGAACGGTTCAACCACGGAACGGATTAAAAGAATAAAGGAAATGGCCGGCTCCGGTCAAATAAAAGGCGTGATTATAACCAATATGCTCGGCGCGTCCCACTGCGCGATGGAAACAAGGCTGATTGAGAAGGAATTACAGTCCGTACCCGTGCTGGCCATCGACGTCCCGGCGCCCTTCGGCATCACGGAACAGATCCGGACCCGGATCGAAGCGTTCCTGGAGATGATAGAATAAATGGATTTATATCACAGATTATATTGTGGGCGGTTTCGAAAGGCGTTTCGTCAGCGTCATCGTTGGACGGTGACGTTAAACGAAACCGATATCCGAAACCGTAACGCATTTCACAACCGCAAACGGATATTTTATTCATTATGAATGAATTATTGACTCCCCGCGAACGGTTCAACCTCCTGGTCATTGACGAAAAACCGGACCGTTGCCTTGTCCTGCCCCTCATCACATCCCACAGCGCGACCGTGACCGGGATCAGTATGAAAGAGTACTATACGGACGGCGTGGCCTTGGCCCGCTCGCAGATCGCGGCGGTCGAGGAATACGGCCACGACGCGATTTCAATCTTTTCCGAAGTAGGGATTATCGCCGAGGCCATGGGTTCGGAATTCGATTACCCGGAAGACGACTTGCCGGTCCTTAAAAACCCGGCCCTCGTCCGGATGGATTTAAGTAAGCTTAAGGTGCCCGATCCGGCGCGGGACGGCCGGCTTTATGTCTATCTCGACGCCATCCGCTACGCCTACGAAGCGCTGGCTGACCGCATTCCGATCCTCGCTTATATCCCGGCGCCATTCACCACCGCCATGATGCTTTCCGACCCGGACCGTTTCCTGGCTGACACGATCCGCAATCCGGACCGGGTGAAGTCGGTTATGGAAATAAGCCTTAAGGCGACGATTCGGTTCGTCCGGGATATCATCAATGCCGGCGGTCTGCCCCTGATCGTCGATCCCCTGGCTTCCTCGAGCGTCATCAGCCCGCGCGCGTACCGGGAATACGCCCTGCCTTTTGAACAGGCGTTGATCAAGTACCTTCACCGTTTCGATTTCGACGTCATCCTTCATATCTGCGGGGATACGACGCCGATCCTTGATCTCCTTCCGGAAACCGGCGCGGACCTGATCAGCCTGGACAAAGTCGATCTGATCAACGCGATGGGTAAATTGTCGAAAAAGATGAGAATCATCGGCAATTATGACACATCGGCGATCCTGAATAATAAGCCGGACGAGATCGGACATAAGGTCAAGGAAATGGTGAAACTGGGCGTTACCTCGGAAAAAGGCTATATCGCTTCGACCGGATGCGAAGTGCCCATCCGGACACCCCGGGAAAACCTGAAATCATTTATCAGCGCGGCCAAGGAGGTTGGATGGTATTGGGAATAGACATCGGTTCCTGTTACACGAAAGGCATTCTGGTCGATTCGGCCGTAATCGGCAGGCACCTTGTCAAGACCTCTTTCAAACCGAAATCGGCCATCGCCGAGGTCAAGAAAAACCTGACCGGATACGACCGGATCGTGGCGACCGGGTACGGCCGGGAACTGGTGCCCGACGCCGATCGCGTGATCACGGAAATATCCGCCCTGGCGCGGGGCGCGTCTTACCTCAATCCCGCGGTCCGCACCGTAATCGACATCGGCGGCCAGGACAGCAAGATCATTAAAATCAGAGACCGAAAGATCGACCGCTTCGTGATGAACGACCGGTGCGCGGCCGGAACCGGCAATTTCGTCGAGAAAATAGGAATCTCCCTGGGTTTAACGCTGGAGGAATTCGGCCGCCTGGCTTTGAAATCGGACCGTCCCGAACCCATCGATTCCCTGTGCGTGGTCATGGCCGAAACTGAAATTTTGAGCCTGGTCAGCGAGGAGAAGAAACTGGAGGACATCGTCTTCGGCGTCTGCGATTCCCTGATTCGCCGGCTGATCGGCCTGGGCAGTCAGATCGGCATCGAGGAACCGGTCCTTTTCTGCGGCGGCGGCGCCCTTAATCCCGGTCTGATCAAAGCTCTGAAACGCTTTATCCGGGACGTAACCGTACCGAACGACCCTCAATTCGTCGGCGCGCTCGGCGCGGCCGTTTCATCCGCGTAAACCGCTTCTTTGATGCGCGACAAATATCATTGACAGAATATGAAATACCTATATAATAATCATCTTAATATTTTCAGACGGCGCGGACAGCATGCCGCTCGAACCGTGATTATGCGTCTTCGTGCGCAAGGGTATTACAATAGACCCGCATAACCGAAACGGAGGAAACGATGTTGCATAAACCGGCAGTCGAATTAGAAAAAGACGAATCCGCTCCCCGTAAGGCAAAACTCGGAATTATAATGTTCGTTTGTTATCTGGCAGTTTATACCGGTTTTGTCGTCATTGGCGTCATGTTTCCGTCGGCCCTGGGCGTCAACACGATCGGCGGAATGAACCTGGCCTTCACCTACGGCATGGGCCTGATCGTTCTCGCCATCATCATGGGTCTCGTCTATAACTATTTTTGCACGCGCTTTGAGAACCAAGTGGGACCGGGAGACAAACCATGATCTACCATGTTTCCCCGACGGCGATTGTTGTATTCATTTTCTTTGTTCTGGCGGTTCTGGCATTATCGTTCTATTTCGCCCGCAAAACCAAATCCGAAAGCGGTTACTACGCCGCCGGCGGGCATATCCACTGGGCGGTAAACGGCATCGCGTTCGCCGGCGATTATTTATCCGCCGCCTCATTTCTCGGCATTTGCGGAATGATCGCCTTTTTTGGATATGACGGATTTTTATATTCCATCGGTTACCTGGCCGGCTGGGTGGTCGCGCTCTTCGTCGTGGCGGAACCGCTTAAGAGGTTGGGAAAATATACGTTCACCGACGCCCTCGACGCCAAATTCAACTCCCGCTCCATAAAACTCACCGCCGCCATCAGCACGCTGGTGGTCTCCATTTTCTATTTGATCCCCCAGATGGTCGGCGCCGGGAGCCTCGTCACCCCCCTGCTCGGTCTGCCCCATTGGGTGGGAGTGGTCATGGTCGGATCCGTCGTCATTTTCATCGTCGCTACGGCCGGCATGACTTCGACCACTTATGTGCAGTTTATCAAAGGCGGTTTGTTGATCGTCTTTTCGCTCATCGTGGTCATCCTGGTGCTCACCCGCGGCCTTAACCGCACGCCCAGCGCGGAATATCACCAGTTCATCACCCTTAAGGCCACGATCTCCGAAAATAAGGTGACCGCAGTCAGCGATACGTCTTACAAGATACTCGGACAACATGAAGACAAGGATCTCGTTTTTGTAAAACTGCAGAAGAACGGAACCCCATCGTGGTGGAAACTCAACACCAATGCCCCGGAACCGGTACTGGAAGAAGCTCCTTCCATTGTCATTAAAAAAGATGGTGGGATCCTGTACAACGGCGCGCCGAAAGGAACGGGTAAATTTTATCAGGTCGGGCATTTAAATAAAGTCATCGTCGACGGGAAGGAAGTGGAAAAAACCGGGGCGGTCGATCCCTTCGAATACATCAAGCGGCTTCAAGATTCCCAGATCACCCGGTTCACCAAAAAATCATTCGGCTTCAACGGCGATAACGTCACCCTGTACTACCAGAATATAACCCCGGGCGTCAAGATCATGAAACCCGGGCTGTATTACAAGATCGATAAAGGCGCGACCTTCTGGTCCCGGCTGGACTTTATCTCTCTGATGCTCGCGCTTTTTCTGGGCACGTCCGCTTTACCGCACATCCTGATCCGCTACTATACCGTGCCCAGTCAAAAAGCCGCGCGTAAATCGACCATCGTCGCCATATCGGCAATCGGATTTTTCTATATTCTCACCCTCTACATGGGCACCGGCGCCATGATCAACGGCTGCCTGGACATCAGCAACTCGAACATGTCCGCTCCGCTCCTGGCCAGGACATTCGGAATGACGCTGTTTTCCATTATTTCCGCCCTTGCCTTTGCCACGATCCTCGGCACGGTCAGCGGATTGATCGTGGCCGCCTCGGGCGCGGTCGCCCATGACTTTATGGACAAATTCTTAAAAATAAAAATGGGCCCTAAGGAAAAAGTCCGGTCCGGCCGGTTCGCCGCGGTCAGCGTCGGCCTCATCGCCATTATTCTCGGCATCATTTTTGAAAAACAGAATGTCAGTTTTCTCGTCGGCCTGGCTTTTGCCATCGCCGCGTCCGCCAATCTCCCCGCGATCTTCATGCTCCTGTTCTGGAAGAGGACGACGGCCAAAGGGATCGCCTGGGCGATCAGCGTGGGCATGCTGTCCTCCCTGGCGATCATACTTCTTTCCCCGACATTGTTCGAAATTTATGGTCTGCCGCCATCTCGGGCTCCGATCCCCCTGCAGAATCCCGGGATCATTTCCATTCCGCTCGGCTTTATCACGATCATTGTCGCATCATTGTTAACCAAAAAGCATCATACCGCTCACACCGCGCACACCGCTCACACCGTCGATGGAGAAACCAAGTCTACGCATACAATTCAGGAGTAATTTATGAAAGAAAAAGCGATGGACGACAAAAGCCAGGAAATCCTGAAACAGATACCCCAGGTGGACAAGGTTCTGAACCATCCCCGGATTCAGGAATTCTTGGACCGGATTGACCACGTCTACCTGGCTCAGGTCGTCCGGAACCGGGTCGACAGTTTCCGGGATCGCGTTCTAGCCGGCGAGAAACTCGATCTGGATTACCTGTACGATTCGATCGTCCGGGAAGTAAACGACCTGCTTACCCCCTATTTCCGTTACGCGGTCAACGCGCTCGGCATCGTGCTCCATACCGGTCTGGGCCGCGCTCCGTTCAGTCCGGAAATCACGGAAGCCATGGTCGCCGTCTCCCGGGGTTATTCACGGCTTCAGATCGACGACGACGGCAAGCGGGACGACCGGTACCGGAAAATCGGCGCTTTGCTCCGGATCCTGACCGGCGCCGAAGCGGCCCTGATTGTTAACAACAACGCCGGCGCGACTCTTTTGATCCTCCACGCCCTGGCCGCGGGCAAGGAAGTCATAGTTTCCCGCGGTCAGCTGATCGAAATCGGCGGCGCCTTCCGCATTCCTGATGTCATGGCCCAGAGCGGCGCGGTCATGCGGGAAGTCGGGACCACGAACCGCACCCACCTGAAGGATTACGAATCGGCGGTAAACCCCGCGACCGGCGCCCTGCTCCGGGTTCACCAGTCAAACTACCGGATCACCGGGTTCACCAAGGAAGTTTCCCTGGAAGAGCTGGTCGAGCTGGGCCGTAAAAATAACGTCCCGGTGGTCGACGATTTGGGCAGCGGAGCCCTGATCGACCTTTCCCGGTTCGGCCTGCCCAAGGAACCGCTGGTCCAGGACAGCGTCAAGGCCGGCGCGGACGTGATCTGTTTCAGCGGCGACAAACTGATCGGCGGTCCCCAGTGCGGAATCATCATCGGACGGAAATCCCTCATCGACCGGATCAAAAAAGATCCCCTGACCCGGGCTTTACGCTGCGACAAGCTGACCAACGCCGCCCTGGAAGCGACTCTGCGCCTATTCCTGCGGAGCGAATCCGAACTGGTCCGGAGCCACACCGTCCTGGGCCTTCTGCTCCGCACCCCCCGGGCAATCAAAAACCAGGCGACCAAATGCGCCCGGCTGCTTCGTAAATCATGCGCCGACCGTCTCGACGTATCGGTCCGCGAAGCCGTTTCGGAAATCGGCGGGGGTTCCCTGAGCACGGAACAGCTGCCGACCTTCGTGGTTGCGGTGGTCCCGAAACGGGGTACGGTCGACGAACTGGCCGGTAAACTCCGCCGGACCACGATTCCGGTCTTCGGCCGGGTCGCCGACAATTCCCTGCTCCTGGATTTCCGGACCGTTCTTAAGGGCGAAGAAAAAATCGTGATCCGGGCGTTTGAAGAAATACTGAAGAAATAATGGACCGCCACATCGTCATCGGCACGGCCGGCCACATCGATCACGGCAAGAGCGCCCTGGTCAAGAGCCTGACCGGTACCGATCCCGACCGCCTTATCGAAGAAAAGGAGCGGGGCATGACCACGGATCTGGGTTTCGCCTTTTACGGCGACAATGTCACGATCATCGACGTCCCCGGTCACGAAAAATTCGTCCGGCACATGCTCGCCGGCGCCAGCACCATTGATTTTGTCCTGTTCGTCATCGCCGCCGACGACGGAGTCATGCCCCAAACCGTGGAACACCTCGAAATCCTCAAACTGCTCGACCTTAAGAAAGGATTCATCGTCCTGACCAAGAAAGACCTGGTCAAAGACGACTGGCTGGAAATGGTCACCGCCGATATCCGAAAATTCATGCAGGGTACGTTCCTCGAAAACGCGCCGATCTTACCCGTATCCAATGTCACCGGCGAGGGTATTGACCAATTGAAGGAAAAACTGGCGGAACTGATCAACCAGATCGAAACCAAACCGGACCTCGGCATTTTCCGCATGCCCATCGACCGTCATTTCATCATCAAGGGATTCGGAACCGTCGTGGCGGGAACGATTCTATCCGGAAAAATCAAGATCGGCGACACCCTGGAAATTCTCCCCCAGAAAACCAAGGTCAAAATCCGGGGCATTGAAGTGCACAACAAAAAAGTCGAAGAAGCGACCGTGGGCTACCGCGCCGCGATCAACCTCGCGGGCATCGAAAAGGAGGAAGTGGAAAGGGGTTACGTGCTGGCCCAGATCGGCTATTTTGAACCCTCGAGCTTCTTGAACGCATCCCTATACCTTTTGCAGTCCTGCGTCAAGCCGATGAAAACATTTACCCGGGTTCGCGTCCACCTTGGAACCAGCGAAATCTTCGGCCGCGCCGTCCTGCTGGATAAAAAATTACTCATGCCCGGCGAAAAAGGCATGGTCCAGTTCCGGCTGGAAACGCCCGCGGTCAGCAATATCGGCGACCGGTTCGTGATCCGGACCTACTCGCCGCCCAACACGATCGGCGGCGGAACGATCATCGATCCCCGGGCGGCGAAAGTGACCGCTTACGACGAACAGCTGATCGAGCATTTGCAGAGAATCGAAACCGGGAATCCGGAAAAGAGGGTCGAGGAGAACCTCAACGAAAATTTCGACCTGCCGCGCAAGGTTGACGAAATCGCCTACGACCTGAACATCCTGGCGAGTGAAGTCCCCGGACTGCTCAAGAAACTCGTGGCCCAGGGAACCGTCGTCTGTCTCGACGAAAAACGGGGGCTGTATTATACCCAGGCTAATCTGGACCTTTTATCGCAAAAAATCACCGACGCCTTGAAGGCTTTTCATCTGGCTAACCCGGCCCGGACCGGACCCCTGCGCCTGGAACTGGCAACCCAGACCAGCCGCAACCTCGACCACCTCCTGTTCAATTACGCCCTGGACCGCCTGACAAAAAACAACCGGATTCAAATTCATAACGATGACCGGGTCGGTCTCGCCGAATTCAAGGTCCGAATCGACAGTCCTTTGAACGAAATGCTGAAGAAATTGGAGCGGATTTTCTTGAACTCCGGTTATAAGCCGCCCGATTACAACGAACTGCTGACCATGAGGCTGGGGCCGGAAGAAATGGTTAAAAAGGCTCACCGTTACATGCTGGACACGGGGGTTCTGATCTATATCGGCGAAGCGATATCGATGCACCGGGATCTGGTCGCGCCGGCCCGGGAAAAACTGATTGGCTTCCTCCGCAAAAAACCGGAGATCCGGGTCGCCGAATTCCGCGACCTCCTGGATGGAAGCCGGAAATACGTCCTGCCCCTGCTTATTTATTTTGATACCCAGGGCGTGACGATAAAACGCGGCGAAGTCCGGGTCCTGGCTGAGAAATACCGGTCCTCTTGACGATGGCCAGCAGTCGGGGCCGGAATTTATCGCTACCGTTTTGAAAACGATGCGCCTAATACGGAAGGCAAGATCGTAGTAAATTAGAACCGGTATCATTAATGAAAAAGCCCCGAATCATAAGATTCGGGGCTTTTATTTTGGTCTTAAAGCCAGTTGCCATATGCCATATGCCGAACGTCCCGAACCGACCGGTTCGGGACGTTCAAGGCGGCAGCCGGATTCGCACCGGCGAATAACGGTTTTGCAGACCGTCGCCTTACTGCTTGGCTATACCGCCGTATTCACATGGAAGTATAATCGGGAAAAGCGTTTCGTCAATATATTGGAATGCATGTTCTTCTCCTCTGCCCCTCGGCACATTAACCTCTCGGGTGATACAGCCGGTGGATTTCCTTTAAATATTCCCGGTCAACATGGGTATAAATTTGGGTTGTCGAGATATCGGCATGCCCCAGGAGTTCCTGGACGGCCCGCAGGTCCGCCCCCCCTTCCAAAAGGTGGGTAGCGAAGGAATGGCGGAAGGTGTGGGGCGTTACCCGTTTAATGATCCCGGCTTTGATCCGATATTTACGCAGGATCTTTAAAAACCCCATCCGGCTTAACCGCCGGCCCCGGCAGTTAAGAACCAGGTTGGGCACGGCATGGCTTTTCACGAGCTTAGACCGGCCAGCCTGCAAGTATTCGCGGACGGCTTTGATCGCCCGTCCGCCGACCGGCACGAAGCGCTGCTTATTTCCCTTGCCGATAACGCTCAGCATCCCGTCATCCAGAAAAACGTCGGAGATTTTCAGGTCGAGCAGCTCGGATATCCGTAAACCCGCGCCGTATAACAGTTCCAATGACGCGCGGTCCCGCAAGACCAGGGGTTCGCCGCCATCCGCGGCCTCGATGATCGTCTTCACCTCATCGACAGATAAAACCGCGGGCAGTTTACGGCCGACCTTGAGGAACTCCAGGTCCGCGGCGGGGTTTTGTTCGCCGTTTTTTAAAGTCCGACGGTACAAGTAATAGCTTTTGATGCTGGAGAGCTTGCGGTTTATCGAATACGGGGCCAATCCCAAGTCGAACAGGGAACGGACAAAATCTCTCAGGTCGTTACTCCGGGCATCGACGAGAGAAATCCGGCGGTTATTCAAATAGTCGTAAAGCTGGCGGAGATCATAAAGGTACGAACGGATCGTGCTTAATTCGTGGCCTTGAGAAATCAGGTGATTCTCAAAACCGATCAATTCCGCGCGGTCGTCGGTCACATTTCGACAACCAGCCGCCGTGGATAATCGGTTAAATTGATAAACCGACCTTTCGGGCTGACATAAATGATATCTTCCAGTCGAACCCCGTAACCGGCCGCCGGGTAATAAAGTCCCGGTTCGACGGTGAAAACCGCGCCGGGTTTAATGACGTTTCGATTGGTCTTGAGGAGCCCGAAGGAAGGGCTTTCGTGGACGTTCAAACCGACGCCGTGACCCAGGGTATGACAGTAACCAATCTGAGTCCGCCGGTCGCTGAGCATGGTCGGGTGGCCATGTTTTTCGAAGAACCGGCAAACTTTTTTCTCGATTTCAATGGTCCGTTCTCCGATCTTCAATAAATCGAACGCATAATCCTGAGCGTCCTTGACCACGCGGAAAACATCCTCATATCTTTGCGGCGCGAATCCGAAACAAAGGGTCCGGGTGAAATCGAAAAAATATCCGCCGCCGATTTCCTGCGGGTAGATGTCGAAAACGATCGTCCGGCCGAGTTCGACCGGCTGGTTATCCCGGCCGGAATTATGGGGCACGCCGGCGTCGCGGCCCTGAGCCACGATCAGGCCGTTGGAATTTATCAATCCGCAATTGAAGAGTTCCCGGCGGAGCATATCTTTCAGGTCCCGGATCCTCAATTTTTCACCACCGGTCTTATATATTGCGTTTTTTTTCACCTTCATTTTTTGCACCGATTTTACCAGCCGGTCAAAGGCGCGAACCACGCCTTTCCCCGCGATCCGGATCCGGTTCACCTCGTTTTCATCCTTGGTTTCCCGGGCCTGAATAACCAGGTCTTGGCGAACGCTGTTAAAAATTTTGATCCGGCGATTGACTGACACGATCTGACGCAGGTAATTATAAGCGTTGCCGAGCGGAGCCGATCCGTAGAAAGCGACGGTGCCGGAGACCCGCAACCGGTCCAGCAGGTATTTGGTGACCAAAGCGTTGGCCCGGGCGGCATTCCGGTTTTTCTCCAGGATCTTGCGAAAATCGATCAGGCTCATATTGATCAGTCGATGTCCGGTTTTAGCCGCCTCTTCCCGTTCAATGGACTTGTGGATGACGTAAGCCGGTTTTCCCGCTATCTTGACGAATCGGGCGTTGATGTTTACCCCGTTAAAAAGGTAGTAAATCGTGGGGTCCGCGCTCGCCGATCCCTCGGCATAGAGGGCGGCCACCTTCATTTCTTTCATTAAACGGTCAAGGTCTTTCTTCATCCGTCTCCTTTTGTTCGTTCATCCAATTAGGTATAGTAGGAAGTCAGCTTAAAAAAATTTTCCAGGATCATCTGTCCGGCCGGATGTTTGTCGTCGAAACGTTCCGGGTGGAACTGCACGCCATAAATCGGATTAACCGCGTGCTTGATCGCCTCGATTGGGCAATTGGGAGATTCGGCGAGGATTTTGAAATCATAGGGCAACTTGGACACCATTTCTTCGTGCGACTCCCGGACCAGAAATTTATCGTTCAGCCCGTCGAACAGATCGTCCTTCTCGGTAATTTTGACCATGTAGTAACCATCGTAATTCTTCCCCATGTTCAAGACATCCTCGCCATACGCGAGGCTTATCAGCTGGATCCCGAAACAGATTCCCAGCATCGGCCGGGTTTGCTGCCGGATGATTTCCAGCTCATTGGCGTAATATTCAGCGACTCCGATCTCGGCGAGTTTGCGCTGGGAACCGGAAATGACGAGCGCGTCGAATTGTTTAAATTCCTCGTTCACCCCGAGCGTCGAATAATCCCGGATCTCAACCGTATGGACCGCCGAGTCGCAGATTACCTTGTACAGATGTTCAATCTGGGGCGAATTGGGCAGGTAATTATCAATGATTAGTGTTCTCATCAATCACCTCGAATAACGTGTCATACAGCAAGTTCTCCTTTACCCTTCTGACTTCGCGGCCCCGGACGAAAACCGAACCGGTGCCGCGTCCGCAGGCGATACCGAAATCCGCTTCCCGGGCTTCGCCCGGACCGTTCACCACACAGCCCATCACCGCCACCTTTATGGGTTGGCGGTACTTCCGGAGCCGGCGTTCAACCGCCGCCGCGATTCTCAAGATATCAACCCGGCACCGCCCGCAGGTCGGACAACTGATCAGAATCGGACCCTTTTGACGCAGATTCAGGGCTTTCAATATTTCGAATCCGGCGACCACCTCCTGAACCGGATCCGCGGTCAAAGATACTCGGATCGTATCCCCGATCCGGCGGGATAAAAGGATGCCCAATCCGACCGCGCTTTTAATGCCGCCCGGAAAGGACCGGCCGGCCTCGGTAATACCGAGATGCAGCGGATAAGGGAAATGGCGGTGCGCCAATTCATAAGCTTGAACCGTATCCGGCACGTCGCAGCCTTTGGTCGAAATCACGATATCCGAAAATTCTTTTTTTTCGAAGGTTTTTAACGCTTCGCGCAGGGCCGCGACAATCGCTTCCGCGGTCGGATGGCGGTATTTTTTCATAATTTTTTTCGGCAGGGAACCGGAATTGACTCCGACCCGGATCGGTACGCCCCGGTCCCGGGCTTTTTGGATCACCGTTTCCAGTTTCCACGTTTCCCCGATATTGCCGGGATTGATGCGGATTTTATCGGCACCGGCGTCCATGGCCAGTATGGCCAACCGGTAATCGAAATGAATGTCGGCGACCAAGGGCAGGGATACGCGTTCCTTAATGGTTTTTAAAGCGATGGCGTCCCCGCGGTCCGTAACTGCCAGGCGCACGATCTCACAACCCGCCTGGGTTAATCGCCGGATTTGCCGTACCGTCGCGGTCACGTCCGCGGTTGGAGTTTTGGTCATGGATTGAACCGTAATCGGAAACCCGCCGCCGATCCTTACCGAACCGACTTTAACTATCCGCTTCGTCCCCGGCATCATTCCTTTTCGCGACGAATGCTTGCGCCGAGACCCCGCAGTTTCCGTTCGAATTTTTCATAACCGCGGTCCAGATGATAGATCCGGCGGACAACCGTCGTGCCTTTGGCGACCAGGGCGGCGAGGATCAGCGATGCCGAAGCCCGGAGATCCGAAGCCATGACAAAGGCGCCGGAAAGATTTTTGACGCCCCGGATTAAGGCCGTGTCGCCTTCAATCTTTATATCCGCCCCCATCCGGATCAGCTCCATCGCCTGCATGAAACGGTTCTCGAAAATTGTCTCCTTAATCGTGCTCGTACCCGGGATCACCGCCAACAACGCCATGAATTGGGCTTGCATGTCCGTGGGAAATCCCGGATAGGGCGCCACGAATACGTCAACCGGCCGGAGGCGGCTTTTTCCTACGACGAGCATTCGATCCGGGCGGACTTCAACCCGGACACCGATTTCCTTTAATTTATCGATCACCGCGACCAGGTGCAGTGGATTACAATTCCGGACCTCGACGGTACTGCCGGTGATCGCCGCCGCGACCGCGAAGGTCCCGGCTTCGATTCGGTCCGGAATAATCCGGTATTCGGTTCCGGTCAGTTCGCCCCCGCCCCGGATGACGATCGTCGAAGTCCCGGCGCCGGTTATGTCCGCGCCCATTGATTCCAGAAAACCCGCCACATCCACCACTTCGGGCTCGCCGGCGGCCGAATTGATCTCCGTCACGCCCGGGGCTTTGGTCGCGGCCAGCATGACGTTAATCGTTGCGCCGACCGAAGTCCCCTTCGCGCCCTGCAGGTTGATCACGCTCCCCGAAAGTAATTTCGCGTCCGCGTGGATATAACCGTTTTTTATCTCGATGGTCGTGCCCAGCGCTTTGAACCCTTTGATATGCAGATCGACCGGACGGGGTCCGATTGCGCAGCCGCCGGGCAGAGAAACCCGGGCTTTCTTTTCCCGACCGAGGAGCGAACCCAGGACATAATAGGACGCGCGCATTTTACGCACGATATCATAAGGCGCGACATGCCGCCGTATTTTCGGAGTCCGGATCTTCAGGGTGTTACGTTGGAATTTAACCGTGGAACCGAGATACTCGACAAGCTTGATCATGGTCCGAACGTCCATCACATCGGGAACGTTCTCCAAAACGACCGGTTTATCGGTCAATATCGCGGCGGCGATGATCGACAGAGCTGAATTCTTAGCCCCGGATATATGCACTTCACCGGTTAATTTGGCGGAACCTTCAATCGTAAAACGATCCATGGTGAAATTATAGTGATTTCATTTTATTTGTCAACCGCTCTATATCTTTATTATAATGTATTACTATTCCCGTTGTCCTGATCCCTAACTAGCTGATGTCCCGTTATCCTGGTAAACTAATGCCCTGGTTGCTCAAACCTGATTCTCTGATCCCTGACTACCTGATAACCTGATGATCTGATATTCTGATGCATATCTAACGCCCGAATTTCGCGGCCAGGTCTTCGAGGCTGAATTTAATGACGATCGGACGCCCGTGAGGACAGATATACGGGTTTTCACAGGCAAACAGTTTATCGATAAGACTCTGCATTTCGACGACCGAGAGTCTTTCCCCGGCTTTGATGGCGGCCTTGCAGGCCAGGACCTTCGCGACTTCGGTTTTCGTCTTCGTCAGGTCGCCGAGGTTGCCAATATCGTCAAAAAAACCGGCGATATCTTCACGATTGACCCGGACATCAGCCGGCAAGCTGTCGATAATTACGGTCCGGGCGGAAAATTCTTTAAACTCCATGCCAAGTTCCTCGAGCATACCTTTGGTTTTAAGGTAGGTTGCGTGTTCTTCCGGCGACAACTCAAGCGTGATCGGGAACAATAATCGCTGGCCATGGGCCGGGCCTTTCAGAACCGACTCGTAAATAATCCGCTCATGAGCAACGTGCTGATCGACCATGATCATCCCCGATTTGGTCTGAGCCATGATATAAGTGTTATGGAGCTGCCAAAATTCCTCGGAATCCCGGCCCGCGGATATTTCCTTTTTCGGAACCGGATCATACGCGATCAACGGTTCCTGGATAAATTGCCCGGTTCCGGTCGGTTCGGATGACACCACGACCGGTTTGGATTCCGGAAAATTGAAATCAACCGGCTGGGACCGGTTGAAAATTTGTTTCTTGATCGCTTGCGTCAGCAAATCGGCAACATAGCGCTCATCCCGGAATCGAACTTCCGTTTTGCTGGGATGGATATTAACGTCGACCAAAGAGGGATCGATGATGATGTTGAGCAGAAAAGCCGGGATATTCTTCGGATTTTCATAGGTCTCCATTATCGTGCGGTAGAGTCGCGGGTATCGGACCGGCCGGAAATTAACGTACAGGTAGTTTAGGACGTGGCGGTATTGGAGATCGCGCTGGGAAAAATAACCATTGAATACGACGTTATTCGTAACCTGGTCGAGTTTGATCAGATGGTCGGTGACGATTTTGGGATAGATCAGTTTCAAACGTTTTTCCAGAGTGTTGACGGCGGCGAGGTTGATGAGGGTCCGGCCGGACTCGGCCAGGACGAAATTCACGTTGAAGGAAATCAAGCCATAAATCCGGACGGTTTCGCTGATCAGCCGTCGTTCCCAATCGGCGGATTTTAAAAATTTCTGGCGGGCCGGCAGATTGAAAAATAATCCCGTCACCTTTACCCGAGTGCCCATGGCCCGGTGCGAATCGAATACTCCCTTGACCTCGCCGCCGGACACCTCGATCCTTGTTCCCTCAATGCCATTCGAAGTTTCCAGTTCGAAAAACGAGACCTGGCAGATACTGGCCAGGGCTTCGCCGCGGAAGCCGTAGGTACGGATCCGTTCGATATCTTCAACCTCCGCGATCTTGCTGGTCGCGAACCTCTCGATGGCGAGCAGGGCGTCTTCGCGAACCATACCGATCCCGTCGTCGTTGACGAGACACTTTTTTTTGCCGCCCTCCTCGATCTCGATCTCGATGCGCTGGGCTTTGGCATCGAGAGAATTCTCGATCAATTCCTTGATCGCCGAATTCGGCCGGGTAATCACTTCGCCGGCGGCGATCTTATCCCGCACTTCGGGCGGCAATAATTTGATCTTACCCATACGGTATTTTAGCGAAGAAACCGGTAAAGTCAACCCCGGTTCCCGGACACCAAAAAAGGCGCGTTTTACGGCGCCTTTCTCGGTGAATCCCGTTAGCGACAGTATGATTTATGGACTGCCCATCTATTTATTGAGTGTCGGTATTTATTTCCGGAGTTTCTAACGGATGAAACGGTTCGTCGTTCATAATTTTTTTATGAAACCAACCGCCAGGCGGGCCGTCCGCTCGATATCTTTCAGGGAAACGGTCTCAACCGGTGAATGCATGTACCGCAAGGGAATGCCCAGCACCGCGGTCGGTATTCCTTCTTTATTAAAAGCAATGTCATCCGCATCCGTACCGGTCCATGACGGCATTGGTTCCACCTGATACGGCATCTCCAGTTCCCGGGCTGTATCGGTAAGCATTTGGTACAAACGGTGGGGAATCGTTCCCCCCCGGCCAATGGTGGGACCCGAATTCAAGGGGTAAAATTCGCCCTCATGCAGATCCGGGTATTCGGCATGGCTGACATCGATGACCAACGCATAGTCGGGCGACAGCCGGTTCGAAAAAACCCGGGCGCCCAGGCCGGTATACTCCTCCTGGCTGGTCGCGACGAAATGGATGGATAACGGGCGTGGAGAACCGACCAGATCCTTCAGGATCAAAAGGCCGCACGCGACGCTGGCTCGGTTATCCAGAGCCTTGGCGCTTCTTAAATCCGGTGTGAGCTTGCGGTATCGGCGGGCAAACGCGATGGCGTCGCCGATGCGGACCAGCGGGCGAATTTTTTCCGGTGGTTGGCCGGTATCGATGAAAAGTTCGGAAACGGGGATAATTTTCTCCCTTTCCGCGACCGTCACCAGATGGGGCGGCCGGACGCCGATATAACCGGCGATCCGCTCCCGGCCCATAATGGTCACTTCCTGACCGGGGTAAATCCTCGGATCGCAGCCGCCGACCGTACTGAACCGGATAAACCCTTTTTCATCCAAAGCAGTGACCATCATACCCACCTCGTCGATATGGCAGGCGATCAAGATCCCTTTCGGTCCGGAACCGGGCAGGGTCGCGTACACGCTTCCGTCCGGGCTGATCTCGGTGTCAATACCCAAAGCTTTTATCTCCGCGGCAATAACCGCGCTTACGTCGCCGGCGAAAGCGACGCCCATCGCGCCGGTAAACGATTCCAGCAACCGATCAAGGTATTCCATGACCGATTCCTACTTCATGGACGGCGGTTGGCTGCCGGAATCCTTGTTCTCATGGGTTTTGACCAGCGTGGAAAGAACCAGATTTCCGGTATCCGATGAAATCATGGCCTGGACCTGGGCGTTGATTGTTTGATTTATGTATTTCGCGCCGTCCTCGACGACCACCTTCACCCCTTCGATATAACCGACGCCCTCATTGGGATTCTTGCCTTTTTTAAGAATCTTCACGGTAATCATTTTCCGCGGGCTGAAGATCGGCATCAGCATGCGGTACAGATCCCGGATGTCGATCACCTTAACCAGGGGATAGTCTTTGGCGTGCCGGCACAATTCATCCGATGTGGTTATAACCCGGGCTTTCTTTTTCGCCGCGATCTTCAAGACATACTCCTCTTCGGCCAGGCCGTCGACGCTGCCGCCGATGAACTCAATCGGTGCGTTTTTTTTCAGGATTTGGATCGCCCGGTCGACGTCGTTGCCCAAATATTTTCGGGCGATGGACTTGACCAGGAAAGGAATTATCACTTTACCTTCGAAGAACTTCTTTTCAAAAAGGTATACGGTGCGCCCGTCGATGAAGCTTGAAGAATCAAGCACATAACGGATTTCGTGTTTGAAGAACAACATATTTATACCTCCTTAAGAACCAAGTGCGATATTCACCGCCTCGCGGACATCGGCAATACCGGTGATTGCGATATTCAGATCGGCGGGTAAGGAATTCTTTTTGGGTACGAGCGCCATGGTCAAACCCAGCTTTTCCGCTTCCTTGAGCCGGAGGTCCAATCCGTAAACCGGTCGGATCTCGCCCCCCAGTCCGACTTCGCCGACCGCGATCGTCCCTTTCGCGATCGCCCGGTTTTTTATGGACGATGCGATCGCGAGGATGATGCCCAGATCGCTGGACGGCTCAAAAACTTTGATGCCGCCCACCGCGTTTACGAAACAATCCAGGCCGTATACGTTGATGCCGGCCCGGCGCTCAAGGACCGCGAGCAGCATGGCCAGCCTTTTATAATCCAGACCGGTCGCCACGCGCTGGGGATAATTGAAGAAAGTCGGGCTGGTCAAGGCTTGCACCTCGACCAGGATCGGCCGCGAACCTTCGATTACCGAGACGATGACCGAACCCGAAGCTCCGGATTCGGACATGAAAAGCTTGGATGGGTTGGCGACCTCTTTTAAGCCGGATGGGGTCATTTCGAAAACGCCGATCTCGTTTGTGGATCCGAACCGGTTCTTCATCGCCCGCAAGATACGGTACTGTTGGTCCTTGTCGCCTTCAAAATATAAAACCGTATCGACGATATGTTCCAAGGTCTTAGGTCCGGCAATCAGGCCGAATTTCGTCACGTGGCCGATGACCGCCGTGGTCACGCCGGATTCCTTGGCGAATCTCATCAGGTCGCTTCCGCATTCCCGCACCTGAGCGACGCTGCCCGGGGCGGAATTGAGGTTTGATTTGTAAACCGTCTGAATCGAATCGACGATCATGAGGTCCGGCTTCAACGTCCGGGCTAAAGCCAGGATCGCCTCCAGGCCGGTCTCGGCCAGAAAGTTGATCGCCTGCCCGGTGATGCCAAGGCGTTCGGCACGCAGCCGGACCTGGTAAGCCGATTCCTCGCCGCTGACGTACAAAACCGAACCGCCGGCGCGGGCGATAAAATCCGAGATCTGCAGCATGAGGGTGGACTTGCCGATACCCGGATCGCCGCCCAGCAGGATGAAGGACCCCTTGACCAGCCCGCCGCCCAGGACGCGATCCAACTCCGGGTTGCCGATCGATTTTCGTTTTTCCTCGGCATAGGGGACCATGGCCAGCAGCGCGGGTTCGGTAGCCGGTCTTTCCGCCGCCGTCGTAACCGCCTCCTCGACCATGGTGTTGAATTCATCGCAGGTCGGGCAGCGGCCCAGCCATTTCGGGGAATAAGCCCCGCAGTTCTGACACACGAATTTGGTCTTCATTAGAATACTTTGATCTTTATGTCTTTCAGGTCCATGTATTTCTTGGGATTATTCTTGATGTCGTCGACCAGTTCCTTCAGGGATTTGGCGGTTGAGCGCATTTCCTGATAGAGTTCGTCGGATTTCAGCAACCGGCCGACGGTGCCGTCACCCTTGAGCATGATCGATATCGAATCCAGGCGCTGGACGAGAGTATTTAGCTGATCGCCCGGCTGCCGGAACATCTGCGAGAGGTTCTTGATGCTCTTGTCGATCGCCTGGGACAACTGAGCGCCCACATTATTCAAATCGGGTAATTTCAAATTCTCGATCATTTTGATGACCTTGCTCAGTTCGCCCGCGATCGATTCGAGATCCAGGGATTCAATGACCCCTTCGAACACTAATCCCGGAGTGGCGCTCGTTCCGGGCGTGATCTTTATGTAGCGGTCGCCGCCCAGCAGGCTTCCGGAGCGGAGCGCGAACCGGGAATCTTCGGGCAGGGGAATGTCCCGGGAAACCGACAGGACGGTCCGGACTTTCCCGCCTTCAATCCGCAGGGATTTGATCTTGCCCTTTTCCAGTCCGAACACCATCACCGGGTCGCCCACCCGGAGCCCGCCCACGTCCGAGTAAAATACCGAAACGTCCCGGGTATTGCGCATCCCGATCCGGCCGGTAAGCCAGGTATACAGGATGATGAAAAAAACGACGCCGATGACAATAAAAAAACCGACCAACGTGTCCCGGATTTTTTTCCTATCCATAATATTCCTTTCCGATTTTGTCCAGTTGCGCGATCCGGCCGTTTTTCAGCATGTACAGAATGTCGCCGATCGCCCGCGCGGTTTCCAGGTCGTGCGTCACTACGACCCCGCTTTTCCGGTAATCCTTCCTCAGATTGACGATAAGTTTCACTATCCGATCCTTCATGACCGGGTCTAAACCGGTGGTCGGCTCATCATAAAAAAGATACTTGGGGTCGAGCGACAAAGCCCGGGCGATCGAAACCAGACGTTTCATGCCGCCGGACAGGGCGCGCGGGTACATGGATTCTTTACCCGGCAGGCCCACGATCTCAAGTATTCGGGAGACTTTTTCGCGGATTTCGCGGGTCGAAGCCGAGCTATGCTCAACCAGAGGCAAGGCGACGTTCTCCCGGACATTCATGGAATCAAACAGCGCGGTCCCCTGGAAAACGAATCCGATTTTCTGACGCAGTTCATATATTTGATTCCGGTCGGATTTCTGAACGGATTGCCCGTCGATAATAACCTCGCCTTCGTCGACCGCGGACAGGCCGATGATCGATTTAAGAAGAACCGTCTTGCCCGTGCCCGAAGGACCGAGAATGACAACCAGTTTCGCTTCCGGAACCGTAAAACTGACATGGTCCAGCACGACGATTTCCTCGAATCTCTTTGATATTTCTTTAACTTCGATCACGCAACCGCCCGATGTGTATAATTGCATTTACCATATTCGTATCCATTCATGTTTTCCATATTCATGCGCATTCGTGTCAATCAGCTGAACACGATCAACGCAACCAGGAAGTCAAGGATTAAAACCAGGATCGATGCGGTAACCACGGCTCGGGTCGCGGCGTGACCGACTTCCCGGGCTCCACCTTTGACCCGGAAACCGAAATAGCAGCCGGAGGTTGCGATGACGACCGAAAAAAACAGGGTTTTGATAAGCCCGCCGAAGAAATCGCGGGGAAAGAAAAAATGAATTAGTCCGTAGTTGAAAACGCTGAAGGGAACTCCCAAAAAGTAATTGGCGTAGGCCGCGCCGAAAAGGAGCGCGTCGAATTCGGCGATGATCGTCAGGATCGGTACGGCGATAAAAGTCCCGATAATTCGCGGCAGACAAAGAAAACGGTACGGATCGACGGCCATTACTTCCAGAGCGTCGATCTGCTCGGTTACCCGCATCGTCCCGATCTCGGCGGCCATTGAGGACGCGCAGCGTCCGCTGACCATGAGCGCGGTCAGAACCGGACCCAGTTCAATCAGGACCATCCGGCCGACTGTGTAACCGAGGATGTACTTGGGTACCGTACCGGATCCGACGATTTGATAGAGGGTTTGGACGGTCGAGACCAGCCCGACAAAGGTGGCGATCACCAGAATCAAAGGCAGGGATCTGATGCCGACGTCGAAAACCTGATCGAGAATCATGCTCCGGGTCTTGGCGAGGCGCCACGGGATGAAGACACTTCGGATCAGGAACCCGGTGTAATCCGTGATCGAACTAAAAAGGTTCATACCCTTCTTCTTCGAGGACCGCTTCCTCGCGCAGCGAGATATTGCTGAACCGGGAATATTCGCCGAAAAAGCTGAGTTCGAACATGCCGGTCGGACCGTTCCGCTGTTTCGCGACATTCATCTCGGCGATCCCTTTCTTCTCGGTCTCGGCGTTGTAAAACTCCTCGCGGTAGATCAAAATCACGACGTCCGCGTCCTGCTCAATGGCGCCGCTCTCCCGGAGATCCGCCAACCGGGGCCGGTTGTCGGGTCGGTGTTCCGGCGAACGGGAAAGCTGGGAAACAACGACGACCGGGCAACTAAGTTCTTTGGCCATTCCCTTCAGAGCCCGGGATATTTCGGAGATTTCCTGCTGGCGCGAGGCCTGGTTGCGGACGCTCTTCACCCCTTCGAGCATCTGCATGTAATCGATGACGACCATCTGGATGTCATTCTCCGCCCGGAGCCGGCGGGCCTTGGCCTTGATTTCCAGGATCGAAAGATTCGGCGAATCGTCGATATAGATCGGCGCCTTGTCGAAATTACCCGCGGCGGTCGCCAGGTTAACCCAATCCTGATTGGAAAGTTTACCCCGCCGGAAATTGGTCGAGTTCACTTCCGCCGCGCAGCAAAGCAGGCGCTGCACGAGCATTTCCGCCGACATTTCCAACGAAAAAATCGCCACCGGGAGATTCTGTTTTACCGCCGCGTATTGCGCGACATTCAGGACAAAAGCGGTTTTACCCATCGAAGGACGGCCGGCGACGATGATGAAATCACCCTTCTGGAAACCGGAAGTCATTTCGTCCAGTTTGTAATAACCGGTTCCAATGCCGGTCAGCAATCGTTCCCCGCGCATTTTTTCGGCCGTCTCCAGAACCTTCATAATATAATTGCGGATGTGGGTCGGTTCCTTCCGCAAACCCCGTTCCTTAATATCGAAAATAATATTCTGAGCGTAATCCAGGATCTCGGCCGCCGGGTTGGTGTCGTCAAAACCGTTTTTGAGGAGTTCCATGGCCGCGTTGATTACGCTCCGCTTGAGGGCCTTATCCAATACGACCCGGGCATGATGTTCGACATTAGCCGTGGTTATGACATTGGCGACGACATTCGAAAGATATTCGGATCCGCCGATTTCTTCCAGAACTTTATTCTGCTTGAGCAGATCGTTGAGAGTCACCAGGTCGGGCGCGACGTTGCGGCTGAACAAGTCGAGAATGGCCCGATAAATTTTCTGGCTGGCCGGCGAATAAAAATGAGATTCCTGAAGAATCTCCATGACCTTCGCCAAAGCCGAAGTGTCAAGCAGAATCGCGCCGAGTACCGCTTCTTCGGCTTCCAGGGAATGGGGTGGAACGCGTTTTTCCTCCATGGTTTATCTCCGGTTTTTACTCATGAAAATCACCTCGATCGTATGACCGTACGGTCGTTTAACGAATTCTTTTATTCTTGGGCGCGGAATCGATCATGGACAACCGGGACCGACAAACATCCAGGATGTTGTTGGCCATCGTCCATTTGTCCGATGCTGCGAATTTGTGAATCCGGCCCTGGTCGTCCATGACCTGGGCGTCCGAAATGTCACCGCCCAGCGCCCGCGGAGTATTGAAAACGATTAAATCCAAGTTTTTATCCTTCATTTTTTTCCGGGCCCGTTCCGCGCCGTTCCGGTCTTCAAGCGAAAAACCGGCGAATATTCTTTTCCCTTTTCGGGGCGAAAGCGTCTTCAGGATATCGGTTGATTTTTTTAGGGCCAGTTTAAACCTGGGCAAGTGACCTTTTGCCGGGGCGGAGATCTCCGGTTCATAATCATTAACCGCGGCCGCCATAATCAGGCAATCGCTCCATTCGATTTCGCGTTTTAAATTATCGAGCATTTCCCGACCGGTTCGAACCCGGCTCAGGGGCAAACCGTCGGGCAGGGGTATGCTGACTTCACCGAAGATCCCCCGGGCGTCCGCGCCGCGGCTGAGGGCCGCAATCAGTAGTTCCAGTGCCATCCGGCCCGACGAACGGTTGCTGACGATCCGGACCGGATCCAAATCGGCTTCGGTCCGGCCGCCGGTGACAAGAAATTTGTAACCGGTCAGGGCGGGCCGGGACTCGTGCACCGCCCGGATTTTTCGATAAATAATTTCCCCGGACGGGAAACGGCCCTTACCGACTTTACCGGAGGCCAGGGATCCGGTAATCGGGTTTAAAAAATGGCATCCGTCATCTTTGAGAACCCGCACATTTTCGGTAACGCGGGGATTTTCCCACATCCCCTCATCCATTGCCGGTACGAAAAGTATTGGTTTCGGAAAAGAAATCAGGATGGTCGACAATAATTCGTCGCCGATCCCGGCGGCGGCTTTTCCGATGCAATCGGCGGTCGCCGGCGCCACGACCAGGAGATCGCCCCAGTCCGCGAGCGCCAGGTGTTTTATGCCCCGGGACAGGACGAACGGATCGATATAAACCTCATTGTTAGAAAGCGTTTGACCGCTTAAGGGAGTAACAAAATTTAATGCGGCGGGGGTCATGATTATTTTAACTTCGTGGCCTTTTTTTACCAATAACCGGGTCAGGCCCAAGGCTTTATACGCGGCGATGGAACCGGTTATTCCCAGCACGATCCTCACTCTTTATACCTTATCTTACCGCTCATCAATTTTCGTAAGGCCTCGAGAATCAGGTTGGTGTTCTGGTCGATCAGTCCTTTAACCTGTTCCTCTTTCAATTTTCTGGCTTCCAAAGCGGCGACGTTAATCGCCTTATATTTATTTTCATATCTTTCCCAGATATTTTCGATCGTAAAAATCATTCGGCATCCTCCTTCTCGCGTTGGTTAACATAGTATAGCCATTTTCCCGGGGTCGTCAACCCTATCCCTTATCCGAAGGAGCAACTGCCATCCAAAATCCGCTCGATCTTGCCGTCAGGAAGAGTAATCACCAACCCGCCATCGCCGCTGATATCGATCGCCCGGCCGGTTATCAAACGCCCGGCGCTTTCGATCCGGACATTGCGACCGAGCATAACCGTGTAGTGCCGCCATTTAATGAGGATTTCCGACAATCGGTCAATTTTGTACATTCCGTATAAATCGTCGATTTCCTTGCACATCATGTCAAAAACCATCATCTTGTCAAACTTTTTCTTGAGTTCGAGATAGATCGAAGTCGCCCCCAATTCTATGTCATCCGGGAAATCGCGGATATTCAAGTTCAGGCCCAAACCCAGAATGATTTTTCCATCGACCGGTTCGGCCAAAACTCCGCCAATCTTCTTGCCATTCAACAGGATATCATTGGGCCATTTGATACCCAGCAGGATATCGTAGGTATTCATGGTTTCGCAAATCGCGACGGCGCCGATTAAATTCATTACCTGGGATTTATCCGAGATCAAGAGGGTCGACATCCAAAGCCCGCCCTCCGGAGAATACCAGGCCCGATCAAAACGACCCTTGCCCCTGGTCTGGATATCGGCCATGACCACGGTCCCTTCCGGAGCATCGCCGGCTATCGAACGCAGGTAATCGTTCGTCGACTCGACCTCATCCAAATAATAGATCTTGCTTTTAATAATCATGGGTCAATCGGTCTTTTTAGTCGGTTTAGTCTTTTTGGTTTTTCTAACGCCCTTTTTTCACTCTGCTCCATATCTCCTCTGCCTAATTATGCCTTTTTCCCGATCACGGTTTCTATGAACTGTTTACCGTGCATAACACCCAGGGCGCCTTCCTTGACGGCGATCTCGTCAAAAACCGTGACATTGTCGGCCGGCTGACGCGGATCCCAGATCGCGACCGGTACCGGATCTCTTACGTGGTTGCCGTATTCGACCGGCGTGAGATGATCGGGCAGGATCGCAACGACCGCCTCGATTTTATTTTCTTCCAACCGGTTAAGAACGCGCGCGACCAGACGGTTATCCAGGTATTCGATGGCTTTTATCTTCATATCCAGATCCTTGCTATGCCCGGCTTCGTCGGTCGCCTCGACATGGCAATAAACGAAATCATGGTCGGCCAGCGCCTCAATGCAGGCATCGGCCTTGCCTTCGTAGTTGGTATCCCACAGACCGGTCGCGCCCGCAACGCGGATCACGTCCATGCCGGCGTAAATACCGGTCCCCATGATCAGGTCGACCGCGGAAATGACCGCGCCCTTTATTCCGTAACGCTCGGCAAGCGTCGTCATCTTTGGTTTGCGTCCGGGCGACCAGGGCCATATGTAATTGGCGACGTCTTTTCCGTTCTGGAGGCGGTTCCGGTTGACCGGATGATCGGATAAAACCTCCGGGGAACGGACGATCAAAGCATTTAGCATATCCGCCGTCAAACTGGCGGCGGCAGTTCGGGCTTTGATCATAACCTCGGAGATCGGACGGCCGACATTGTCGTGGGGCGGCGCGCATTCGATTTCCGTCGAACCCTGGGACAGAACCAGCAGATGTCGGTAACTCAACCCGGGATAGAAATGGATAATCGGATTGCCCAGTTTAGACTGCAGATCGGTGATCAGCTTCCCGCCTTCTTCGGTGGTAAGATGACCCGCCGAATGGTTCTTGATCCGGCCGTTCTGAACGCAAATCAAGTTGCAGCGCATGGCGATATCCGTCGAATTCAGGGTTAAGCCTTGACTGGCGGCCTCGAGCACGCCCCGGCCTTGATAGCAGGCCCTGGGATCATAACCCAAAACCGTCAAATTGGCCACCTCGCTGCCCGGCGGCATGTCGGGCTCGACGGTTACTAACTGCCCGCACCGGCCTTCCCATGCGACCCGGTCGATATTCGGTTTTTGGGCGACCATCAGCGGCGTTTTACCCCCTAATTTCTTGATCGGATAATCGGCCATCCCATCGCCGACGATGACGATATATTTCATATTATTCGTTACCTCCTCAAAATCGACTACCCGCCGAATTTATCCCGCAGCATTTTCTTAAACTGCCCGTAATCGTTATCGATTGATCGGTATTGTTCCTCTTTTTTATCCAGGTGGCTCAGGGACGGAGGAACCTTGGGTTCAATGCCGACAATCCGGACGATCTCGTCCGGGAATTTAGCCGGGTGCGCGGTTTCGATGGCAACCGCCGGTCCGGTCGGCCCATGCTCGCGGCGATACCGCATCAATCCCGCCCAGGCCACGGCGCCGTGGGGTTCGAGCAATTTCTGGTATCGGTCATAGGCGTCCTTTATCGCGCCCCGGGTTTCGTCATCGCTGATGCTGACCGCGTACAGGTCATCCTGCATCCGCTCCCGGTCGGGCGGTTTTTTAATCCGACCCTGCTCGTCCATCTGCCCGCCGTACAAATCGAAGACCCGGACCAGGTTCGAAGGATGACCGACGTTCATGGCGTTGGATATGCAAACCCGGGAAGGCACGACCTTGTCATATCGACCGGTGGCCATGTATTTCGGAAATTCATCGTTGGCGTTCGTCGCGATCACAATCCGGCTTCCGGGCAGGCCCATGCGCCGGGCAAGCAATCCGCCCATCATGTCGCCGAAATTCCCGGACGGCACCGAAAAAACGATGGGTTCCCGGTCCTCGGCCAGCCGGCTATAGGCATAGAAGTAATAAACCGACTGCGGGAGCAAGCGTCCGATATTGATGGAATTGGCGGATGAAAAACGGATCGATTTCAGATCCGGATCCGTGAAAGCTCGTTTGACCATCGCTTGGCAGTCGTCGAATTTACCATCGACGCTGATTACGCTCACGTTGCCGCCCAGGGTTGTCATCTGACGGCGCTGGCGATCGCTGACTTCGGTGTAAGGGAAGAGAACGACCATGGAGACCCCTTCAATATTATGAAAGGCATGGGCGACCGCGCTCCCGGTATCGCCGGAGGTCGCGGTCAGGATCACCAATTCGTTCCGATCCTGCCGGAGGAAATGGCGCATAAGCCGGGCCATCATCCGGGCCGCGAAATCCTTGAAGGAAGCGGTTGGTCCCTGGTCCAGGCGCAGGATATAGTTATCGTCATACATCCTTTCCAGGGGTACTTCGTAATCATAACATTCCCGGCAGAGATTGAGCAGCTCTCCGTCCGGCACCTCGGGCTGGGTAAACCTTCGCAAGATCATATGGGCGATCTCATAATAAGGCCGCGCGGCGAACGACTTGATCTCATCCCCGGGAATAACCGGCATCGTTTCCGGCATGTATAGTCCCTTATCCGGGGCCTGACCGGTTAACAGGGCGTCCTTCAGCGTGACTTTGGGCGCGATATGGTTCGTGCTGTAGTACAGTATGCCGGGCATAAGCCGGGTATTACGCTTCGGCCAAAGCCTGATCGAGATCGGCGATCAAGTCGTCGGGATGCTCGCCGCCCACGCAGAGCCGAACCAGGTCCGGAGGTATCGCGGCCAGGTTCCGCGAGTCCTCGCCCATCTGCTGGTGCGTGGAGATCGCCGGAATCGTGATAATGGATTTGATCCGTCCCAGGTCGGTCGCGCGCCAGATCCTTTTCAATCCATCCAGCAGACTCCGGGCCGCCGGCATGCCGCCTTTCATCTGGAAGGACATGAGGTGGCCGTAGCGATTCACCGGTTTCTTGTATTGATCGTCATATTCGGCATCGACCAGCCGGAGATATTTCCGGGCGACTTCGTGCAGCGGGTGATTCTCCAGTCCGAGGTAGTTGACTTTCGTTATTTTGGGATGTTTTTCCAGGTAACGGGCGATTTTCATGGCGCTTTGACTGAGGACGTCAACCCGGGTCCGCAGGGTTCGGATATCGCTCAGGCTCAGGATCGCCTGCAACGGTGAAACGCACCAACCCATATCGCGGTTTGGGAATTGAATCAGGTAGGTTGTGAAGTCCGCCTTGAGCTGGTCGTTGGGAATCTGGGTGATAAGATTCTTGCGGGCGATCACCGCGCCCACGATACCCAACCCGCTCGCGGTCATGGTTTTGGTCACGGACTGAACCACAATATCCGCTCCGTACTGGATCGGCCGGAGCAAGGCCGGCGTCGCCACCGTCGAGTCGGCGATGAACGGCAGACCATGCTCATGCGCCAGATCGACGACCTTTTTCAAATCGAAAAAGTAGAGGCCGGGATTGGTCGGTAGTTCACCAAAAAGAAACCGGGTGTTCTTGTCGATCTTGGAATTCCATTCTTCCCGATTATTGGAATCTTTGACCCAGCGGACTTCAATACCCCGTTCCTGCATTTTGCGAACGTTGAATTGCTGGAACGTGCCGCCGTAGACCTGGCAGGCGGCGACGAAATTTATCGGTTCGGCCGGGTCCTTGGTCAATTTAACCAGGAATTGGTCGGTCGCGCTGGCGATCGCGGCCATGCCCGAGGAAGTCACCGCGCAGCCCGTCTCCGCGTCGGAACCGTAGGCCTCAAGCAGGGCCAGCGTGTCTTCCAGGTAGCCGATCGAAGGATTATGGATTCGGGTATAAGCCCAGTTCGGAATCTGGTAGTTCTGGGCGACTTCCATCTCATCGCAATCCCGGTAAGCCTGAGCCGAACTCATAAAGATCGGTTCGATGATCGCGCCCTGGTTGTTTTCGATCGCCTCCCGCACCGAATAGGCGCCGTGGACCGCGACCGTGTCGAAACGCCACTTCTTTACCTCTTCCTTTATATAGCGCTCACGCTCCGCGAGCATTTTCCGGGCGGTCTCGATATATTTTTTAGCCCGTTCATTCATAGTCACCTCCGAGTGGAAAACCCGCCGGGGCCGCCAGTCCGGGTCCCGGCAAAAAGTACATGAGGGAACAAACGCGATTTACTTAACGACCAGCGCGCCGACCGCGATCGAATAGAACTTCGAATCTTCGGAGTCAGAACGGGACGTAAGAATGCAAGGGCAATTGGCGCCGACAACGATCGCGGCGATATCGCCCTTGGCCAGATAGGTGCAGGTTTTAAAGAACACGTTGCCGGCCTCGATGTTCGGGAAGATCAGCACGTCCGCGTCGCCGACCACTTCCGATTTAACGCCCTTGATCTGGCCGCTTTCCTTGGAAAAGGCCAGGTCGATAGCCAGGGGTCCATCCACGATCGCGCCCTTGATCTGGCCGCGTTCGGCCATCTTGCAGAGGATCGCGGCGTCCGTGGTCGGGGTCATTTTTAAATTAACCTTTTCGACCGCACAGACAATGGCTACCTTGGGTTTTTCGATATCGAGCTTATGCGCGACCTCGATGCAATAATTCAGCATGGCGATCTTGGCTTCGAGATCCGGATAAGGGATAACCGCGACATCGGAAACGATGATCAGTTTATTCCAGGTCGGGACCTGGATTACCGTGACATGCGACAACAATTTACCCGGTTGGAGCAATCCTTTTTCCTTGTCAATGATGCCCCGGATATAGAGCGAGGAATCGATGAGACCCTTCATCAAGTAATCAGCCTCGCCGCCGCGGACCTTGGCAATGGCCAGGGCCAGGGCTTTTTTGTTATCCGCCTCGTGGATGATCTCGAACGTGGAAGGATCAACCTTGTTATCCTGCGCGACTTTCTTGATCTTATCCTTGTCGCCGGTCAGGGTGGCCTTGATCAAACCTTCCTTGACCGCCCGGCCGACCGCTTCGATAGTGTGGGGATCTTCCCCGCAAGCGACGGCCAGCCGTTTCAAACCCCGGCTTTTAACGTTGTCGGCTATTTGCTGTAAACTGGTTATCATCTTATCCTCTCCTTTTATTAGTTATAGGTCCTGGCGGTGTCTTCCCCTTTCAGTACGCGCAAACCGGCGCTGGCGAGGGCGATCATTTCGTTCTCGCCGGGGAACACGAAAATTTGGCCGACAAAAGAAATACAACCCTTAATCCGATCAATGAATTCCTTGCAAAAAGCCAGGCCGCCGGTAAGCACGACGCCGTCGACCTTGCCCCGGAGCACCGCGGCGCAGGCGCCCACTTGCTTGGCGACCGTGTACGCCATGGTCGTGAAAATCAATTCCGCCTGCCGATCGCCCTCCTGAATCCGTTGCACCACCGTCTTCATGTCGTTGGTCTTGAGGTGGGCAACCATGCCCCCCTTACCGGTCAGCATTTTTTTAACAACATCCTTGGGGTATTTTCCGGAAAGGGCCAGTTCAATCAAATCCCAGGCAGGCATGGTCCCCGCTCGTTCCGGCGCGATCGGGCCCTCACCGTTCAAGGCGTTGTTCACGTCCACCACCTTGCCCCGCTGGTGCGCGGCGATGGATATGCCGCCCCCGAGGTGACAGACGATCAGATTGACGTCCTCGTATTTCTTGCCCAGTTCCCGGGCCGCCAGCCGCGCCGAGTATTTATGATTGAGAGCATGAAAGATGCTCCGGCGCTGGATTTCGGGAATACCCGATACGCGGGCCCAATCTTCAAATTCGTCGACGACGACCGGGTCCACGATGAACGCCGGGATACCCAGGGGCCGCGCGATCTCGTCGGCGATCAAACCGCCCAGGTTCGAAGCATGCTCGCCCTGGACTCCCCGATATAAATCTTCCAGCATCCGGCCGTTAACCCGGTACGTCCCGCTGGGAATTGATTTTAAAAGACCGCCGCGGCCGACGACCGCGTTCAGGCTTCGGACATCGAAATTCCGCTCCGCGAGGAACTTAAGGATCACGTCCTTGCGAAACCCCTTCTGATCGACGATTTTGTCGTATTTGGCAACCTCTTCCGCGGAATGGGCGATGTTCTCGGAAAATCTCTCCGCATCGTCCTCGTAAACGGCAATTTTGGTTGAAGTTGATCCGGGATTGATTATAAGTAGCCACATGGTATCTTCTCCGCCATTTTTTTAAGTTCGGGACTTCTTACCGCCTCTTTCTGAAAAGCGCGTTTGGCGACCTGAGCCATAACCCCCATCAATTGGGGTTTCTTCTCGCAATCGTGCGCAAAGGCCAGGGCGCGCAAGGAGTTGACGTAATCTGGATTTTGAAACCGGTAGGTGAAATGCGTGTGGATATCGTACGTACCGTCGACCAAATGCGCCACGTCTTCGATAAAAACCCGTTCCTCGTCGGTGGGGATGACGAAGATCTTAACTTTCGAACCGGAACCGGTTATGTCGCTTTCCGAATTCCGGGTCTTGGCGATCTTGTTCTTTTCCGGATCATACATCACGCCGAGCGATTCCAGGCCGTCCAAAGACTTGGCGCGGGTGATATCGGACATCTCGCCGACGCCGGCCGTGAAAACGATCGCGTCCACTCCGCCCACGGCGTAGGTATAAGCGCCGATATATTTTTTCAGCCGGTAGCTTTCGATATCAATCGCCAGTTGACAGCGTTTATCGCCTTCCTGGGCTCCTTTTTCCACGTCCCGGCGGTCGGTATACTTGCCGGTGATCCCCAGGATACCCGATTTTTTATTTAAAAGGGAATCCATTTCCTTGGCGGTTTTGTTCTCTTTCTGCATGATGTAGAAATCGATGGCCGCGTCGTGGTCGCCGGCGCGGGTTCCCATTACCATACCCTCGAGCGGAGTTAAACCCATCGAGGTATCGAAGGAAAGGCCGTTCTTGATCGCGTTCGTCGATACGCCGTTGCCGATGTGGGTGATGACCAGGTTGCACTGAAAGGGATCTTTCTCCAGGAGCACGGCCGCGCGTTTCGCGGTGTACAGGAAAGACGTGCCGTGAAAACCATAGCGCCGAACGCCGTATTTTTCGTACCACTCGTACGGCAGCGCGTACATGTATGAAGAGCTGGGCATGGTCTGATGCCAGGCCGTGTCCATGATCGCCATGTGGGGAATATTGGGCATGAGTTCCTGGGCCGCTTCAATACCCATAATGTTCGGCGGGTTATGCAGGGGCGCGAGATCGGATAATTCTTTGAATGTATTCAGGGTCTCCGTGTTGATGATCACGGATTTCGCGAATTTCTCACCGCCGTGCACGACCCGATGGCCGACCGCGGAGATTTTGGTCAGGCTGTCGATCACCGAGTTCTGGCCGCTGACCATCGTATCCAGCGCCAGTTTTATCGCCTGTTTATGGTCTTTGCAATCCTGTTGAATCTTCACCGGTTCCCGACCCTGAACTTCGTGGAAACAAAAGGAACCCCCGACGGTCACGCGCTCCACGATTCCGCTGGCCAGGGTCGCCTTATTATCCCAATCGTAAAGACGGTATTTGACGGACGAACTGCCGCAGTTGAGACACAGAATGATCATCGCATATCCTCCTTTAGCAAGACTTAAGTACAATTCATTTTTTAAATATAAAAATAAATTGTGGTTTGTGGTTTATTTATTTGACTTTCTTTCATGCTCGCATATTATATTTGAGTCAAGGGAAAAGTCAAGCGCAGAAACCTTTCTCGCCCTGATCCTCTCCTCAAAGAGGAGAGAATCAGGTATAAACGTTTTCCTTTAACTTCTTGGTCAAAAGGGGCACGATTTCGAAAAGATCACCCACTATCCCGTAGGTGGCGACTTTAAAGATCGGAGCCGAAGGGTCTTTATTTATCGCGATAATCGTCTTGGAAGACTGCATACCGACCAGATGCTGAATCTGACCGGAAATACCGCAGGCGATATAAATTTTCGGGCATACGGTCCGGCCGGTCTGCCCCACCTGATGTGAATAAGGTATCCAGCCGGCATCGACCGCGGCTCTCGAGGAACCGACGGCGCCGCTCAGGGCATTGGCCAGTTCTTCGATCAGCGCGAAATTTTCCGGAGCCTGTAATCCGCGTCCGCCGGATACGATGATATCGGCCTCGGCCAGGTTCACTTTCGAAGTCAGATCTTTGATGAAATCGAGGACTTTTATCCGCTTATCCTCGATCTCGGGCCGGATATTGTCTTCGATCACCTCTCCGGTCCGGCTTTCTTCGCGGGGCGATTCGGGCATGACTTTGTGGCGCACGGTCGCCATCTGAGGGCGATAATTCGGGCTAATGATCTGGGCCATGATATTGCCCCCGAAGGCGGGACGGGTCTGGATCAGGATCTTCTTTTCCGGATCGATATTCAATCCCGTGCAGTCGGCGGTAAGACCGCAGTATACCTTGACCGCGATCCGGGAAACCAGGGACCGGCCGCAAGTCGTGGCTCCGGCTAATAATATTTCCGGTTTATATTTATTGACGAGATCCGCGAGGACCTGGGTATAGTTCTCGGCGATGAAATTCTTTAACATGGGGTGGTCGACGACATAAACCTTGTCCGCGCCGCGCTTGATCAAATCCGGGGCGGTTTGCCGCACGTTATGACCCAACAAGGCGACCCCGACGTAGGTGTTTAAATCCCGGGCGAGTTCCCGTGCTTTACCCAGCAATTCATAAACGACGGAACTGACCACCGCATCGCGCTGTTCGCCGAATACCCATACGCCCCGGTAACTACCCAAATCATTTTTGACTTTGATCTCGTCCTTAATGATCTGAATCGCGTCAAAACCGCACTTATCCGGGCAGGCGCCGCAGAAATTGCATTTATCGAGGTCGATAACCGCCAGGTTGTCCACGATCGAGATCGCGCCGAACGGACAAGAAACGATGCAGGCTCCGCAGCCGTTGCATTTTTCGCGGTCGACCAGAATCCGGCTCATAAAATCCCTTTTATTTCCCGGGCCAGCTCGGCCACCATTTCGTGGGGTTCTCCTTTCAGGATCCGTCCGCCGGGCTTCGCGGGCGGATTGAATATTTTGATGACCTGAGTCGGCGAGCCTTTGAGACCGACCTCCTCTTCCCGGACTGCGATATCCGTATGTTTCCAGACCGTGACCGGTTCCTTCTTGGCGCGTATTTTACCCTTCAAAGATGGTAACCGAGGCTCGTTAATTTCCTTTACGACCGTGATCAATGCCGGCAATTGGAGTTCCACGATCTCATACCCCTCCTCCAACAGCCTTTCGACTTTAATCAATTTTGGATTCGTATCGAGCCGGACCTCGTCGATCTTGCGCACGTATGTCGCCTGGGGCAGATTCAAATGCGTCGCGATCCCCGGTCCGACCTGAGCCGTGTCACCGTCCGAAGCCTGCTTACCGCAGATTATCAGGTCGAAATCCCGGATCTTTGCAATGGCTCGGGCCAGGATCATGCTGGTCGCCCAGGTATCGGAACCGGCGAATACCCGGTCCGAAAGATGAATCACCTGGTCGATACCCATGGACAGGGCTTCCCGCAGCGCCGAATCCGCCTGGGGCGGGCCCATGGTGATGACGATGCTCTTCCCGCCCCACCGCTCTTTCAACCGAATCCCCTCCTCAACCGCGTACATATCGAAGGGATTGATGATCGAAGCAACGCCCTCCCGGATCAGGGTGTTGGTTTGGGGATCGATCTTGACGTCGGTGGTATCCGGGACCTGCTTGATGCAGACGATGACGTTCATCGAATATTCCTACTTGGCGTATTCTTTTATCAAGTGCAGGGCGATGATATTCCGCTGGATCTGATTTGTGCCTTCGTAGATCTGGGTAATTTTCGCGTCGCGCATGAATTTTTCCACCGGGTAATCGCGCATATAGCCGTAGCCGCCGAAAATCTGAACCGCGTTCGTGGTGACTTCCATCGCCACGTCGCCGGCGTAGAGTTTGGCCATGGCCGAGACTGCGCCGACATCCTTCTCGCCCCGGTCGACGGCCTGGGCGGCGGCGTAAACCAGAGCCCGGGCAGCTTCGACTTTGGTGGCCATATCGGCCAGCATCCACTGGATGCCCTGGAACGAGGATATTTTTTGTCCAAACTGTTCGCGCTGGTGCGCGTACCCGATCGCCAATTCCAGGGCGCCCTGCGCGATGCCGACCGCCTGAGAAGCCACGCCCGGCCGGGAAACGTCGAATGTTTTCATGGTCGCGATAAAACCGATACCTTCGCGGCCGCCCAGCAGACGATCCCGGGGTACTTTACAATCCTGAAAAACGAGTTCCCTTGTGGAGGAGGCGCGGATGCCCATTTTTTCCTCTTTCTTGCCGAAAGTGAACCCCGGGTCGTTTTTTTCCAGGATAAAAGCCGAGGTACCGCGCATGCCCTTGGTTTTATCGGTGACCGCGATCACCGAATAAATTTCCGCTTCGCCGGCGTTGGTTATGAAATGTTTGAGGCCGTTCAGGACGTAAAAATCGCCCTGTCGTTCGGCGCGCGTCTTGATCGCGGCCGTGTCTGACCCGGCTTCCGGTTCGGTGATCGCGAACGCGGCGATTTTCTCCCCGGAAGCGATCAAAGGCAGATATTTCTTTTTCTGCTCTTCCGTACCGTAAAGGAGGATGGGGAACATGCCCAGGAACGAAGCCGCGTAAGAGGTCGCGACTCCGCCGTCGACCCGGGAAACCTCTTCGGTCGCGATACACATTTCCAGAACACCTTTGCCCATGCCGCCGTAGGCCTCAGGTATGGGCAGTCGGAAGAAATCGGACTGGGCCAAAGCCTTGATCGCGTCCCAGGGAAAGTCCTCTTTTTCGTCCCATTCCTTGGATTTGGGCTTGATCTTTTCCTCGGCAACCTGACGGGCCAGGTCCCGGATCATCTGCTGCTCCTCATTCAGTCCGTAACTCAGCATCTTGCCTCCTTGTCAATAAATCCGAATATCGAATTTCGAAATACTAAACAAATTCGAAATTTAAAAACATCTGGGTCTTTATTATACATAATTATGAAAAAATTTCAATACATCTATTTTATCGCTAATCGATCGATGAATGCTTGGATTTTCTAATTTATTATTTCGGATTTGTTTCGGATTTCGTATTTAGTATTTAGAATTTTAAGTTGCCGGTTCCAAAACCGGCTTGCCGTCAATCTCGGTCAAGTACGCGCACGGCATTTTCGGGTCATGATCAAAAATCAGCAGCCAGCGTTCATCCTTGGCCCGTTTGAGCAATTCTTTCCTGGTTTCCATCAACGCCACGGGATAAAGGTCGAAACTCGTCAGGTAAGGGACCTTGATCTGCTGGGAAATGCAAGTTACGTCGCCGAGATAGAGCGCGGTCCGGCCGTCGGACTGAATGAGCACGGATTGGTGGGCCCGGGTATGTCCGGGAGTCAGGAGCATTGTCACTCCGGGCGCCACCTCGTGATTGCCGTCGACGAGGACCAGCTGGCCCGCGGATTCCAGGGGCAAGAAATTCTCTTTAGCATAACTGGAACGGGAACGGTCGTCCGGTTGCCGGGCGTCGTTCCATTCCCCTCTTTGGATTAAATACCGGGCATTGGGAAAAGTTGGCCGATAGTTGTCTTCCCGGGACCGGGTATTACCGCCGCAATGATCAAAGTGGAGATGGGTATTTATGACAAAATCGATTTGGTCGGAATCCACGCCGGCCGTTTTAAGGGATTTAACCAGATCCGGGGGTTTTTGAATTTTGTATATTTCCTTGATTTTATCGGCCAGTTTCTCCCCCACGCCCGTATCGATGAGAATATTTTTATTTAGGGTCTTGATAAGAAGACAATTGAGGGCTAATTCGATGCGGTTCAACTCGTCGGGAACGCACAGCTTGGACCAAATCGTCTTCGGCACGGTACCGAAAACTGCGCCGCCGTCGATCCAGAAACTGCCGTCGGAAACGACGAAGACGGTAAATTTGCCGATCGGAAAAGAGTTCATTTTATGGTTCTCCCTCATCTTCGTTAAAGCCGCGCTTTCGAATCCTTCAGCTGCGTGCAAAGCGCGAAGCTGACGCAGGTCAGTCCGACCAGAACGAGCAGGGAACCGGTCATGGCCCCCGACCCGGGCGATTTGACCATATCCATGCCGAAGATAAACAAAATGCCCGAAACCTGGCCCATGAGGAGCAGCAGGCTGTTGGACGTGCCCTCCGGCGCCGGATGCGTTATCTCCGCGCCATACTGGAAACCGATCGGACCCGAACTTAACAGGAAAAACCCGAACCCAAATCCCGAAACGAGCAGAACCGCGTAGTTCAAGGCAAAAGTCATGCCGACCAGACCGGGAATTAAACCGGCCAGGGACAGAAGCATGAAAGGTTTCCTTTTCCGGATGCGATCGGAAATAATCGGGATCGTCAAAGCGCCGAGGATGCCGCCGATCAGCATCATGCCCCCCAACATCCCGGCCTGGGATATCGTAAAGCCTCTGGGCCGCACGATATTTTCGATCCAGGTCGAAACGCCGTTAAACATGCCCAGACCGACGAAGAATATTATCAGCAAGACGATAAAATCCCGATTCCGGAGCATGGCCTTAAGGCCATCGAACATGAGGGACCGGGCTTCATCCGCCACCGGGCAGGGCGGAGAAGGCGGCCGTTCCCGGGCGACCGCGATAAACACCAGCGCCGCCAGCGCCGCGGCCGCTCCGTAAATCAGCAGCATTCGTTCCATGCCGAAGCGAATGGTCAGAATCGGCGTCAGGATCATCGCGGCCAGAATTCCGAGATACATCGCCAGGGTGCCGAAACCGGACGCAATCGCCCGTTCGTTCACCGGAAACCAACGGGCCGCCAATTTGGTGATCGAACCGACAATCAGCGGCTGACCGAGGGCAATCCCCATCTGGGAAATGAAGACGACGGTAAAATTGGCGGAAAAAATCCCGCGGGTCAAAGCGAAGACCGCGGTAAAAGCCGCGCCCAGGCCGACCGCCGGGAAGAAACCGCGGGTATCGATAAGCCAGGCGGACGGGAGAACGGTCAGCATGAAGATGACCATGAAGTTCATCGACAGGAGGCCGATTATCAGATCCGAGGTTTGATAATAACGGGCGGCGGAACCGGTTATGGGCGCGAAGGTTATCCATAAGAGCTGGGTCATCGCCGCTAAAAACATGAATGCCCCGAGCACGCACCATCGGTAACCGTACACCCGGATCTTGGTTTCCGCCATCAGGGCTCTCCCGGCCTCAACGTCGTCAGTCGTGGGTCCAGTCGATAAATTTTATCTTTGGCCCGAGCTCCTTCATCACGACCTTTTTCATTTTCGCGAAAAAAGGACACGGGAAATCGTTGGGCGTGCCCCGGGCCACGCAGGAAGCGAAGACGATCATCCTGGCTCCGCTTTTCACCATGGCCTGCGCCTTTTGAACGGATTTTTTCCCGGGACAGCCGCCGCAGGACGCGAACCCGACCACTTCGGCCGGGCCGACGCCCTTAAACGCCTGCTTACCCAGTTTGGAAACATGGAAGCAGATGTCCCCGCCGCAAATATCTTCGGTCTGCTGACAGCGAATGATTCCGACTTTCATCATAATATCAGCCTCCTCGGTTATTTAAATCAATAATTCATCCCGTATTTATCCTTGAGCGTTTTCCGGGCCGGTTCATAACCCAGGGATGCCGCCTTCATCAGATCGTTGATCGCGAACTCCCTCAAGCTCTTCTTGATGTAGACCACGGCCCGGTTAAAATAGGCTTCGGCATAATCGGGATTGAGCCTTACGGATTCGGTATAGTCGGCGCGCGCCCGGTCCAAATCATTAAGGAAAAAATAGGCGTTCCCCCGGTTATAATAATCCACGTCGGCGGCGGCGCCCAAAGCCATGGCCCGGCCGTAATCCGCGATCGCGCTCTCGTATTTTTTCAGCGCGTAATTGGCCAGCGCGCGGTTGCGATAAGCCTCGGCGTTTTCCGGTTCGGCCGTCAGGACCGCCGAATAATCGGCGCCCGCTTTCTCGTACTCGCCCTTGTTATACCATAAACCGGCGCGGTTATACCGGGCCTTCACGTAACCCGGGTCCAATTCGGCCGCTCTTGAATAATCGGCGAGCGCCTTTTCCGGATCCGCGATCTTTTCATAGGCCAGGGCGCGGTTATAGTAGATACGGACATCGTTGGGAGCCGCTCCGAGAGCTTCGGTGAAAGATCCTATCGCCCGCGGATAATCGCCCTGTTCCAGGTATTGACAGCCGAGATTATACGATTTCATGAAATTTCGGTCTTCCGTTTCACCCGGACCTTTTTTCAAGGTCAAACCGGGATCCAGACAGGCGGCCGTTTTATAGTCGGCATCCGCCTTTTCGTAAGCGTCAAGATTATCATACGCGGCGCCCCGGAAATAATAAGCCCGGGCGTATTTCGGGTCGATATCGATCGCTTTCGTGAAGTCGGCGACCGACTGTTCGAATGAAGCATTCTTCAAATTGGCAAGCCCCCGGTTAAAATAGGCCTTGGCGTACCCGGGGTTCAAACCGATCGCCCGGGTGTAATCCTGGGCGGCCCGGCTGTAATCCTGCCGGGCCAGGTATGCGTTCCCCCGGTCGTTACAGGCCAAAGCGTTTTTAGGGTCAAGTTCGAGGGCCCGGGTGATATCCTTGACCGCCGAACCGTAATCCTTTTTAGCATAATAAGCGTTTCCCCGGTTTTGATAGGCGAGCATGAATTTCGGATCCAGTTTCAGCGTCTTCGTGAAATCCGCGATCGCCCTGTCGAATTGCCCGTCGGCGGTATACGCCAGTCCCCGGTTATAATAAGACTCGGTTTTTTTAGGATCCGCCTTGATCGCTTGCGAGTAACAATCGACCGCTTTCGCATAATCGCCCAGCTCGTAGGCGTCCCGACCTTCCTGGTTCCAATCCGTCTCGGCCGCGGACAAAAACGCGGCGATAATTATTAGAGATTTAATGTAAATCATTTTGGTTTCTTTGGTCTTTTTAATTTCTTTAGCCTATTTGGTTCCAGCATCCCAACCCAAACCTATCTTTAGATTCGTCTGCGGTTTCGAAATGCGTATCGTCCGGTGTCGTCGTTTGTCGGTATCGATAAACGAAACCGGCTTACGAAAACGTAACTCCTTTCGCAACCGCAAACTTTGCCTTTCCTTTTCCTCAATGCTTTCTGCTTCTCAGCAATTTATCCCAGTTTCCCGACTTCCTTCTCCACCGCCTCCAGGATCGCGCCCGATTTTACGAGTTCCTTCATGGCCGTGTGATCCAGGTAGAGCGGCCGGTCTTCATCGAGATGCTTGACATGCTCCCGGATGACTCGTTTGGCCGCGGTCACGCCTTTACCGGGATTGAAAGCGCGGAAATCCAATGCCTGGGCGGCCGCCATGAATTCGATGCCCAAAACGCCGTAAGCGTTTTCGAGGATCTGCCCATTCTTGATCGCCGTATTCATCCCCATGGAAACGAAATCTTCCTGGTCGGCCGCGGCCGGGATCGACTGAATCGAAGCGGGCATGGACAGAATGCGCTGCTCGACGATCAAAGTGTCGGCGGTATACTGGCTGAGCATCAGGCCGGAAAACATACCCGCGCCTTTGGTCAAAAAAGCCGGCAGGCCGGCGCTGAGCGCGGGGTTCGTCAGGCGGTTGAGCCTCCGCTCGGAAAGCACGCAGACCATGGTTATGGCGATCCCGGCCATATCCATGGGCAGGGAGATCGGGCTGCCTTGAAAATTAGCGCCGGTTAGGGTCAGGTTGAATTCGGGTAGGAATATCGGATTGTCGCCGACGCCGTTGAGTTCCGTTTCTACCTGTTTCCGGGCATATAAAACCGCGTCATGGGCGGCGCCGATTACCTGGGGCGTGGAGCGCATGGAATAAGCGTCCTGGACCCGGGTTTTCAATTTTCCGGCCAGAAGGTCGCTGCCTTCGATGCACTTCATTATCGCCCGGGTCGACCGGATGGCGCCGGGGAATCCCCTCGCTTCATGAACCCGCACGTCGTAAGGTTTCAGGTTCGCGAACAGCGCTTCCAAAGTCATGGCGCAGGCGATCTCGGCCTGTTTAAGCCAGCGGTCGATGTCGTAAAGCTGAATGGCGCTCATCGCCGCGATCAGGTTGGAACCGTTGATCGAAGCCAGGCCGTCCCGGGCCTGCAAACCCGGAATCGGAATCCCCGCTTTTTCCATGGCGGTTTTCCCGGGCAGGCGTGCACCCTGATAGAAAGCTTCGCCTTCGCCCAGCAATAGCAACGCGATTTGCGACATCGGCGCCAGGTCACCGCAGGCGCCAACCGATCCTTTCTGGCATACGACCGGGGTAACGCCCCGGTTAAGCATTTCGAGCAAAGTCATGGTGATTTCGGGTCGGCCGCCGGAATTGCCGTGGGCGTGGACATTGATCCGTCCCGCCATGGCCCCCCGAACGAATTCCAACGGCGCCGGATCGCCGATCCCGGCGGCATGATTGTAGATCAGATAGCGTTGGAACTGACGAACTTGCTCGTCGGTCAGGACAACTTCCGAAAACTCGCCGATCCCCGTGTTCACCCCGTACATAATTTCCCGGGCCTGGATCTTCTTTTCCAGCATGGCCCGGCATCTTTTTATCCGTTCCCGGGCGTCGGGATGCAGCTCAACTTTCTCGTTAGCGCGGGCAATCCGGACCATTTTCTCGATGGTCAAGCCCGTCCCGTCCAGAATTATCGCCAAAACAACCTCCTTCTCTCATCCGCAGCTGACAAGATATAATATAATGTAGCGGCGCGATTCATCGCGCGAATTATTGATCAGCTCGAAGGGCGTCTCGCCCTTCGAAGATAACGGGGTGAGGACATCCCTAAACTTGAATTTTTCTTTCAAACACTCGGATAGACGATGCCAAAACGCTTTTTATAGTATATTCTTAAAAATATAAAAGTCAGCAGGCAGAGCGCCAAAAAATACGGGAAGAGCAGGCCCGTGACCAGAATCAAAAGCGGGCCGCCGACCCGGATCGATAATATGACGAATTTCACTCCCTTGCCCACGGCTCCGATCAGGAATAACGGCAGGGCGGCCAGGGCCGGGACCAGGCAGGCGTAATCCCGCACGTAAAACGATATCCCGGCGCAGGAAACGATCAGCGCCAAACCCAGTATCGCCGCGCCCCGTTCCTTCAATAGCACGCCGGTCGTCAGGTAGTTGCATTTTCGGTCGCCGTCGATATCGAGGATCGTCGTATTGACGAAGATCGCGGATACCGCCAACACGTAGGGCAGGGCGGAGATCAGGGCTTGGCTGGAATAGGGCTTTATCGATAACCAGCCCATGGTAAAATTAAAAAATCCGTATCCGACGCCGTTAACCAGAAAATCGAGGAAGGGCCGGGCTTTTAAAATGAACGGCGGCAGGGAATAGAATATGCCCAGAACCAGGGATATGGCCATGAAGAATCGGGTCAGGACCGGCAGGCGGATCGAAATCACGGCCGCGGCGATGAGGAGCAGGATCAGAAACAGGAGCGCATTCCTCACCGGCATCAAACCTTCCGCGAGCAGAAGGTGTTTTTGGTTGATGGCGTCCGATTTCATGTCAATTATCTGGTTGAGGATGTACAGGGCGGCCATGAGCAGGGAATAAGAAGCGAGAACCAGCAAACAGCCGCGGTTGACCTGAAAACGGTCGCCGCCGGCCCGGAAATAACCCAATAATAAAAAAGCCCAAACCGGAACGAGCAGGATCGGCCGGGTTAAAAAAGCATAGTCCCAGAGCGTTATTTTACGGGTTTGGGTAATATTATTTATGGAATAAGCTCAAAAAATCAAACTGGGCCCGGATCGTCGGCGTGATCGCCGTCTCACCGCTACGATGATGATAATTCGCGGCGCGGTTAACCCCGATCGCTAGATCAAAAACGATACAGCGTTTTATGAAAAATCGGGCGCCGGCGCTTATCTCGATGATTTTCTGAATGGTCCCGTAAAGAAAATTATTCCGCGGGAATTCGGTGCCGGGCACCCGCGGTTCCTCGGGAATCGGCCAGAGCGTGTTCACCTCGCTCTCCCCTTTCCGAAGATAAGCGATCGACGCCGTCAGGTCGATTTTTCCCGGCCGCAAATGGTATACGCCCCGGCCGAATAATTCGTCGCTGCCCGGTCCGAACGGATATCCGATCGGACCGCCGGCGTACTCGTACCGCTGATAGGGGGTGAATATGGCGTATATCCACCGGCTCATGCGGGTATATTCAAATTGAATAAAAGTCTTCCTGACCAAAAGGTCGCAGAACTCCGCCCCCATATTCAGTCCCAGGTGGTTCGGCTCTCCGTTCGGGTCCTGGTCCAGCTGGAAATCGTCGACCAATAACGCTCCGTATAAAGCGGCATTCTTTAAAAAGACTTTGGCGTCGAAATGGAAGAAAAGATTGGCCGGTTTGTCCCAGTTATGTTGGTAGGTGTGGAGCAGGACAACGGGGTTGAATTGGTAAGGGGTCAGCGCGTAATTTTCGCCGCCGAACGTCGCGGCTTCGGAAAAACTGAAATTAAGCCAATCCGCGGGCGAGATATCCAGACGCTTGATGACCAGAAAGCGCCGCGCTTCAATCAAACGGGTGATCGTATCGCCGATATATTCCACCGGTTTGCAGGTCATGTCATCGAGCCGGCTCAGATAATAAGACAATTGGAAAACCTTGGACCGCAGGGCATAATGAAACCAATCCATGGGAACGCCGTATCCGGACAGGATCAGATTATAGCGCGGCGAAGGCCCGATCGCGAACCTTTCGCGGCCGATGAAAATCTTAAAATTAGCGTTTGCATATTCTATTGACGCGCGCTCATTGTCGGCGGCGAATAATCCGGCGAAAATCCGGTTGGGCGGTAGGCTGTCCCGGCCGAATTTAACCACGGGTTGCAATATAAAAGAAAAATCCGACCAGTCCGCGAAAAGGCGGGGTTTGAAACGCAGGACTTTCAGAGTATCGAAGCGGAAATCGGAAGATGAATTGGCCAGCCATAAGACGGGTAATGTCCTGCTCGTGGCACCCGATGAATCGGAATCGAAGATATCCGATGATTCCTTCAATTCATAGGGTCTCACGCTCGGGAAACGTGTAAAATGGTCGCCCCGGACCTGGACTTCCTCCAACACCTCGTTCTGCCACGAATCGATCGGATAGCTTATGGCTATAATAAAAAATAATATTGCCATAATGATCCTAAATCCTAATCCCTAATCCCTCTGCCCTGATCAATACGCCCCTCTCCCGAACAGCACCGCCGGTAAGGTCTGGAACATTAACCGTATGTCCAGGGTGATCGAACGGTTGATGACGTACATCAGGTCCAGAAATATCGAAGAATCGCAGGGCATGTTGCCCCGGCCATAAATTTGCCACAGACCGCTCAAACCGGGTTTAATGGAAAGACGATCCTTATGCCAATCCTTGTAGTATTTCACTTCGTAGGGAATCGGCGGCCGGGGTCCGATCAGGCTCATCTCCCCTTTCAATACGTTGAAAAACTGCGGCAGCTCGTCGATCGATGTCTTGCGGATGACCCGGCCGATATTCGTGATATCCTTGTGATTGATCACTTTGCCCTTAGTGGTCTTCTGCTCGATATAGCCCTTGAATTCGACCTCCCGGATTTCGTCTTTTCTCTCGTGCTCGAACATCGAACGGAACTTGTAAAAGGTGAAGATCTTCCCGTCCTTGCCGCATCGTTTCTGTTTATAGATCATCGGGCCGGGCGAGTCGATCTTAATCGCGATGGCGATGACGAGAAAAACCGGCGTCAGCGCGATGAGCAGGAAGAGGGATCCGATAATATCGATCAGACGGCGGATGGTATCGCGTAATTTCTGGTTAGACCGGTAACTGAACGTGTACACCGGCATATCGTCGAACTCGCACCACTCCTGATTGATGTTCAAATCGTTAAAAAAGGTTGAAAGAACAAATAAAGTGTGCCCGCTTTTAATATGATCCCGAATCTCCTTGTAGAGTGCTGAAAAATCCTCCGTCAGGCTGTATAAAAAATAATACTTGACGGGGGGCAATTTTTCCTTCCGGTCGGTCTCGTGGATCAGGTTGAAACCGATTAGGGAATTAGTATCGCAGAACTTCCGGATCTGCCGGAATTTTTCGCGCGGCCCGATGAACAAGCACATGGCTCGGCGGCTCGGGTTGCGGGAGTACTCTCGGATTAGCCAGGGTGCGATAAGCAGGCGGAACATAAAATGACAGACAAAGAGCAGCGCGAAGAACAGAATGATGAACGAACGGCTTGCGATCAGAAAATAGGATTTAGATATGAATCCCGCGAAGACGTAGAGCGCGATCAGAATGGTCAGTGTTTTTACCAGCGTGAAGAATAATTTTATCCGCTTGGCGAAAATGAACGGGTTGTAGAGGTCGAAAAAATAGAGGACGATCGGGTAGATCACAACCAGGATAAAGAGCGTCGACCATTGGTTGCGCTCCACGTTGTAAAGGCCGCCGAAGCGGATCAGCAGCGATAGCGCGAAAGCGCTGACCACCGCCAGCAGGTCCGATGTTATTAGTATGAATTTACGCACGGTTCTTAAGGACTAAGGTTCGCCCATTCCCTTATCTTCTGGCAGGTGTATTCGATCTCCTGTTTGGTCAATTCCGGGAACATAGGCAGGGATACGACTTCGGCCGCCACCTGTTCGCTGACCGGAAAGGCTCCGGCTTCAAAACCCAAATGCTTGTAGGCCGGCTGCAAATGCAGGGGTATCGGATAGTGAATGGAAGTGCCGACCCCTTCTTTTTTCAAAAAATCTATGAACCCGGCGCGGTCTTTGACGCGCGCCGCGTACACGTGGTAGATATGCTTGCGATCCGGCAATTCTTTGGGGAGGATTATTTTCTCGACGCCTGCCAGCAGTTCGGTATAGTATTTTACGTTCTGCCGGCGGTCCTCGTTCCAGTCGTCCAGGTAAGTCAGCTTGACGTTCAGGATCGCGGCCTGGAAACCGTCCATTTTAAAGTTCCAGCCTTCGATCAGGTGGTTGTAGCGTTCCTTCTGGCCGTGGTTGATCAGAATCCGGATCTTTTCGGCGATCTCGGGTTTAGGGGTCAGGACCATCCCCCCCTGGCCGTAGGCACCCAGGTTTTTGCTGGGATAAAAGCTGAAGGCGGCAATGTCGCCGATCGCGCCCGCTTTTTTCCCCTTGTATTCGGCGCCGTGGGCCTGGCAGGCGTCCTCAAGGACGATCATGTTATTATCCTTGGCAATCTTCTTGATCTCGTCCATTTCCGCGGCCTGGCCGTAAAGGTGGACCGGGATAACCGCCCGGACCCGGGCCTTGCGTTCGTTATCGATCAGGGCTTTTTTCTTTTCGCTCCATTCGCAGTTCTTTTTTATGTATTCCTTAAGCCGGACCGGCGAGAGGGTGTAGGAATTTTCGTCGATATCGACGAAAACCGGTTCGGCGTTGGTCAGGGATATCGCCTCGGCGGTGGCGATGAAAGTCATGGGAGTGGTGACCACGATATCGTGCTTGCCGATGTCATACGCTTTCAGGGCCGCGTAAAGCGCGCCCGTGCCGTTCGACACGCCGATCGCGTGTTCGACGTTGCAGTACCGCCCAAAATTTGTCTCGAATTCCTTGACTTTGGAGCCGGCGACGAAAGCCGTGGCGTCAATGGTTTCGCTGATCGCTTGGTCGATCTCGTCTTTGATCATTTCGTATTGCCTTTTTAAATCCATGAACGGAACTTGCATTAATCCTCCTCGGACGATGATAACTTAATTTAATTACGAAAAGCGCCCGGGTATGCGGGGCGCGGGGGTTTATTTACTTTTTTATATTGCGGATGATCCGGGCCGGCACGCCGGCGACGATCGTGTCGTCCGGGACGTCTTTGGTTACGACGCTGCCGCACCCGACGATCGAGTTTACACCGACCGTTACTCCGCAGAGAATGGTGGCGCTCGACCCGATCGACGCGCCTTTTTTGATCCGGGTTGGCACGACCTGCCAGTCGGCTTCAGCCTGCAGACCGCCGCCGCGGATCGTGGACCGGGGATATTTGTCGTTTATGAAAGTGACGTTGTGGCCGACGAAAACGTCGTCCTCGATCGTCACGCCTTCGCAGATAAAAGTGTGACTGGAAATTTTGCAGTTTTTGCCGACAAAAGCGTTCTTCTGGATCTCCACGAACGCGCCGATCTTGGTGTTGTCGCCGATCGTGCAGCCGTACAAATTTACGAAATTAAAAATTTTCACGTCCTTGCCGAGCTTGACGTTGTTGATGGAATTTCGGGGACTGTCGTTCACAAACCGTTCAACTCCATGATCTGACCCTTGTTCTTGATCGATTTTTCCGCGGCCTCGAGAATCTGGACCATGCGCATGCCCGAAGTGCCGTCGCAGATCGGACTGCAGCCGTTCTCGACGCAGTTGACGAATTCGTTGGTGATCATGGCCAGAGGTTCGGTGGAATCAAAGCGGGGAGCGGACATGTCGCCGGTCCGGTACTGGATCAGCGTTTTGTAAATGCCTTCCTTGGTTTTAATTTCCACACCCTTGTCGTAAACCCGGATTTTCTCCACGGTCTCCATATCGTCGTATACGATCATTTTCTGAGTACCGCCGATGAGAATCCGGCGGATCTTGACCGGCGCCAGCCAGTTGACATGCAGATGGGCGATGCAGTTTTCCTTGAAGAAGAGGGTCAGATAAGACATATCCTCGATATGGTTGAAGTGCCCGATCCCGACCGCTGAGATCGCGACCGGTTTCATGGGCAGGAGAAAGTCCATGATCGACAGGTCGTGGATCGCCAGGTCCCAGATGACATTTACGTCGTGCTGGAACAAACCGAGATTTACCCGGACGCCGTCGAAGTACAGGATATCGCCGATCTCGCCGGCTTTGATGATATTTTTAATTTTATTCACCGCGCCGTTATAAACGAAAATGTGATCGACCATCAGCGTCAATTTATTTTCCATGGCGATATTGATGAGCTGCTGGGCATCCCGGACATTGGCCGTGATCGGCTTCTCGATAAAAATATGCTTGCCATGCTCTAGGGCTTTTTTGGCGAGCAAAAAATGACTGCTGACCGGCGTGGCGATGGCAATGGCCGTGATTTCGGGATTATTTAAAATTTCGTCAAAATTCGCCGTCGTTTCGACCGAATCACATTGCTTTTTGATGAACTCCAGACGGGATTTATCGGTGTCGCAGCAGAAGACCCCCTTCACCTTCCGGCAATTTAAAAAATTCCGGACGAGATTCGGACCCCAGTAACCGATACCAACGACCGCGATTTTCATAATTAATTTATTATATATAGATATGGGTTCGAGTCAATGCACGAAATCGTTACTTTGTTCTTTCAATTGTGTTAATGAAAAAATCCAGACTAACATTGTTTATTATAATTGGTGTATTTTTATTCTTTTTTATTAATTTTATTTTTTCAAAGTCGGCTGGATTATTGATAAAAACCAAGCGTCCCTGTTCTTCCAACATTCGATCGACATCGCCCTTTGCAGACGAAAAAATGCTGTAACATGGAGTGTTTAGTACCGCTGCCTCACGATTCATAGAACCACCACCGCCCATAACCAGATCCGCAAAATATATCATGCTAGGACCATCATACGCTTTTTCAAGGATATGAATATTCGCAAAGTACGGTATCATATCCCGTTGAGTAACATCACGCAACGACATAAATATTCGCACATCCGGACGCTGCAGATAGTCTAAAGCCTTGATAAATAAATTTTTTGTTTTCGATGAATGATAGTGGGCCATTGTTGCGGGCGTACGAAACAGGACATTAATATATTTCATGTCCTTGAGGAGCATCGGTATGTTATCATTGGGTTTAAATCCATGCAGCGATATATCTTCCTTTATCCCGGGATATCGGCTGGTTTTATGCTTGGGGAATTTTTCTTTTGCAATCGTTTCGTTCCGAATGCAATTGGGTATCAAAATAAAATGAGAGAACAAAAAAAACGGGAGTTTATAAATATGTTCATAATCAAAAGTGACTATATTTTTTACGCCGATGAGCCATGAGGCAATCGCTAACGCACGGGAACCGTGGCTGATTGAGACGTCCGGTCTAAGAATAGATCCGAAGTATGCGAGACGTATAATACGATTGCATATATGGAGTATTTTTTTTAAAGTATTGCGGCCGGGATGCTCGCCAATTTGAATATTCCGAAACCCATGCATATCCAATAAGGCCGTGGTTTGTGCATAATTTCGACTGGTAATAAATACCTCGTGGCCTCTTTCTTGAAGAAGCGGTATTATTGGCCGGAAGAATAATACATGCGGGGAATTGTCAATGTCGATCCAGATCTTCATATTGTCTTTAAGCGTATCGTTATGGCGTTCATGTAAATTATTTCACAAACATTAAAATAATTTTTTAACGCATTTAGCATCATATTAAAATATAAAATGTAATTTCCCTTTCTTGGTAATAGTCTTGGCAATTGTTGCCTTACTTGAACTGGGCCCCTCTATATATAATGAACTGTCGGTTTTCTTGTTTATAAACAAACGATCTCTTTCTCTCCACCAATTCGCTAGATCACTGGGGTAAGTCTGCCACACGCAACAATCGCGACTAATAAATTCGAGATAGTCACGATAGTATTTTATTCGATTACTATTGAAAATATAATCGGGATGGATGATGATATTGGCCAAACCGGATAGAGACTTAATGTAATTATATTTTTGCTTCCATATCGCAATATCTTTCTTATTCAGTATTTCAAAGAGCGTATGGTCCTGCATTATTGTTACCGGTAATTCAACCGTATGGTTCGAAATAAAAAAAGGAAATACTGTACGGCAGCCTCCCGGTTGGGGGCCATATGGATCCCAATCGGGAAAAGAAGAATCCCAATTAAACGTAAAATTCTTCATCAACTTATGGTTTCTCAACAGCGACGGAGAACGGAATCCCTGGGTCTGCCATTGTTTCGCATACTCCTCTATTTTGTTTAATTTCTGCCGGAATGACTTTTTTGAAATGAATAGCTGACCATCATGATTCAAGCCATGAATGGCTATTTCAAAACCGCGCCTTTTTAATTCATTTATAACGCCAAAGTCGATCCGATATCCCTCAGGTACAAATTTAAATGATGATTTTACCTGATAGCTCGCATCAATGTCTGCAAGTTGCAACACCTTTCGAAATCCTGATGTCGTTTCAACATCATGAGTTATTAAACTAGCCATTGTCATCCGATTTGGCCAGAACCAAATAAAATTGAACGGTTCGGCATCCTCCTCAGTATTTTTAAGCACGGCTTCATGGTATATTCGTTCGACACATTCATACCCCTTGTAAATAATAAAGCCCGCACTGATACGTCGTAAATAAATTTGAAGCGGCCGCGGTATCATCGGTTTAATAAGATAATAAAGTTTATAGAGCGGTTTGATTTCGTGATTATCAAGTTCATACAAGATCGATTCGATATCATTCGACATTCTATCGCGTTCAATAGGCAACATGATGCGGCCTTTCCAATATCTATTGATCATGCTAAATATCGATAGCAACCATCACCAATTCTCTTTAACACAATCGAGGGGACATGTCTGATAATTTTTTTGATCTTCCGATACCTTGAATCGTTTTCTCCACCCGCGCTGAAACCCTGAGGTAAGGGATAATAATAATAGGGTGCATCGGTTTCAACCGCGCCCCAATGTCGTTTATAAGAAAGCAGGCCTATATTGTCCGGTGCGGTCCGCCCCAAATCCATGGTTTTTAATCCGTGTTTTATAGCCCATTTTATCGCATGCCATAATATTAAATGGTTGGAGCACAAATATTTGGACCATGGAACGGAGACGTTATATTTATGATAAATAACGTCTTTATGCAGGAGGAAAACACTTCCCGCGGTTATCTTCTTGTCTTTTTGGGCAAGCAAAAGAAACCCGGTTTGATTTTCGATAAATTCATTGAAGAGCAAACGAAAAAATTTGTGCGGCTGCGGGATAACACCATGAAGCCGGCGAGTCAAAACATTCATTTGATAGAATTGATTCAGTTCAGGTTCCGATTCTCCGCGTTTTATGACTATTTGTTCGCGCTCGGCTTTCCGGATCGAATAGCGGATTGATTTATCGCTTAGGCGGCGCCACACTTCCGAAACACCCGGGGACAGATCGATCGTAAATCGCTTATAATACGTCTGTTTAATCATACGCGGAAATCCGGTATCGCCCCTTACTTCGATATATGAAATGCCGCCATTATGATTCATCGATAAGCAAGTATCACTCAGGCTCGTTCGATCCCGTTCTGATGATATTAAAGGACCGCAATAATCAGTGTATGGCAAACAAATCAGCCGGCGGCGTTGGATTAAGTTCGAAACCAGAAAAAAAGGGCATCCGGAAGTTAATATATCGTTCCTGGTCGAGGTCACTAAATAATAAGGAGTATATCCGTATGTCCGATGAAGTACCCGAGCCCACGAAGTCTGATGAAAATAAGTGCTCTGATGATGGTGATCAATCAAATTATCCCACCGACGATCTTTTAACGGATTTATCCAGATACTTGGCATAGACTATGCTTTTCGTATCGCCATAATTATCCAGGGGCTAATCGTAACCATTGATCCTAAACGAAGAGATTTTTCAATAATCGTAAATAGAGGTATGAATCGATTATTTGAGGCTCGCGATACAGGGATCCAATGAAATCCCAATGCTTCGATCAGTTTAAATCCCGCCTCTACCAGACGGTCTTTCACCTGGGAATAATTGCTTTTATAGTGGATTTTATACCAATCGTCACTTTTTCCATCTTCATTTAAAAGTATTTTCTTATAAAAACCTTTATATGAACAACGATTATGAGTGGTAAATATCAACAAACCTCCCTTTTTTAAAATCCGGCGTGCTTCAGGAAAAAACCAATCCGATTCAGTAAGATCTGGCACTTCGATACATAACATATAATCGGCGATCCGATCGTTGAATGGAAATGCTTTCAATTGAGGATCCTGGAGGATTGCAGGTATTGCTGGATTATTTTTATGAAGTAATCGGAGTGGCAAACTGTTCACTTCTTCGACAATAACATCCATACCCATGGCATATAATGGCATTGCGAAACGGCCGCTTCCTCCTCCGACATCCAAAATACACCGTTTTCCAATCGGAGGTCGGCACAAATATTTCGTGATAAAATTCCACTCCACGCATGTCAGATAACGACCTGCAGCCGTAGCGGAATCACGGTCACAATAATAAATTTCATTATGGCTCGTATTCCCGTAAGTAATCAGGTTTTCAGGCATTTGATCGTGGTTTAATTAACACCTTTAATACATCCATATATTTCCCAAATTCATCATTCCAATTATGCATGCGGATTAGATTATATGCTTGTTCCGCCAACTCAGATCTTCTTTCAGCTGAATGGGCGAGCATAATGATCTTCCTGGACAGATCGCCGATATTTTCGGGTTGGTAATAACACACATAACGTTCATCGAAATAGTGGCGTATATTCGCCATATTCGGGACCACGACCGGGATTCCAAGCGCCATATACTCCATCATCTTTACTGGCAACATGTGTTTGGTGGTGGAAGAAATTCGGTTGCCGATGACACCCAAATGCATGCCGTGCAGCAGATCTGGCAAGTCCTCGACATTAAAAAATTTATTACTGGCATGAACGATGTCGCGTAGCCCAAGATCTTTGATCACATTCAGGCATTCATCCATATAATCACCGGCGCCAAAAAGAAACAATTTGACCTCAATCTGATCCTTGATTTTTGCGATTGCCCGTAAGATAAGGTCGATTCCCAGTCGGTAGGTTATGGTTCCGTGATAGACAATATTAAACGGTCCCGTACTGCTAATTGGATTATGAGTATCTGTATTTTGGAAGATTTCCAGATCCGGTAAGTTTAATATCACTTGAATTTTCTCAGCTGGTAGCTTCCGGTTCCGGATTAAAAATTCTTTTTGAAAATCGTCGGCGCATATGATAAAGTTCGCATATTTCGCAGACATAATCTCCTCGAGAGCCAACAGTCGAGCAACAATCTTATTGTTTCCAAATTTCTCAACATATAGTTGAGACATAATGTCATGCATGTCTAATATTACTTTTACTCCAAAAATTCGAGGAAGCACGGTTGTGAAAACAATGAAATTGGGTATGTTGTTGACATGAATAACATGAAATCCTTTTTTTATCCATAAACGGGTAAGCGTCCATGTTGCGGTTATAAAAAATTTAAAATAACTGAAGATATATGGAACATATCCCCGCCCGATGTATTTTTTTGTAAGATAATAAATTGAAATGAAATCCGAAACATGTTTATAAATTTCTAAGTTATGCGGTTCTTTGAGCGTCAAAACATCGACCGTGTGACCGAGTTGCCCCAAATAATTAACATATCCTTTTATTCTGGCGTCAGTAAAATAATAAGAATAATTGACCATGCATATTTTCATATTAATTATGAAAAAAAGTCTTGAACCATTGTTCGACCGAAAAAAGAAGAAAAAGTTTACGTTTATAATCGCGACGTCCTGATTTATGGTCGACGAACATATTTTCCACATAGGAATGATTCAAAAAGAGATTCGTAAATGATCGAGTATCGTTAATCAATGATTTGAAATACTCCTCGAGATGACTGGTCAGCCATACGCTCATGGGATTAGTGAAACCTATTTTTTTTCTATTAATGAAATCATTCGGAAGCCAGCGGGCGGCGGCCCGCTTATGGATTGACTTGAATTGCCATGCTTGTATCTTGAGATCGGAAGGCACCGATTCCGCCAATCTCACATACTCAAGATCAAGAAAAGGAACGCGCGCTTCAACTCCTGCCGTCATCGCCATTTTATCTTCGGCAAGAAGCAGGTTATCCGGCAGGGAAAAACGGGTATCGATGTAAAGCATTTTATCCAGTGAATTGTGATTGGTAAATCGAGGTAAAAAGGATGAAATATATCGCATGCCGTTGTCGGCATCGATATTCTTCAGAACGGCATCCTTGTATAATCCCCTTTTTTCTTCCGGGAAAAAAACCGAGTATGTATAAAAGAACCTTTTCTGCTCACTTTTTTCATTCAAACAATAGAGCGCCCTCTGGACCCGTTCATTTTTTACTCGACGACTCATGAATTTTGCAATTGCACCGGGAAGTACGCTCATCCAGGAACGGTATCGCTCGCCAAGATAGCGGTGATAACCTCCGTACAGCTCATCCGCTCCCTGGCCCGTCAATAGTACTTTGATTTTAAGCTCGTGTGCCAGTCTTGCGACAAAATAATACGCCAAGGCTGGCTCATTACCCAAAGGTTCTTCAAGATGCCACATGTAACGGTTGAACATATCTTCATAATCATGAGAGTTCATGATCTTGTGGAAACATGTAGCCGAAAAATACCGTGCGGATTCGATCGCGAGATTGGTTTCGTCGTATTTTTTATTGCCTTCAAAACCGATATTGAAACACTGAACCGGGTGTTTGGAATATTCGCTCATAATCGCCAGCAGGAGATTAGAGTCGATCCCGCCACTCAGTGACAGACTGATGGGGACATCGCTAATCATTTGGCGAACGACCGATCGTTCCAGGGCAGCGTTGAGCACGGGCAGCCATTCACTTGCGGATCGGGATGAATCGATCTTCTGCGTTTCATCCCAATATGTGTTGATTTTACTGACGCCGTCGGGCGTAACTTGCAGATAAGAAGCCGGAGACAATTTGGCGATGTTCTTGAACAGGGTTCTTGGAGACGGTGTGTGCCTGAAGGTCAAGTGGAGATCGACGGATTCAAGATCTATCTGTTTGGAATACTCGGGGTATAATAGAATCGCCTTCAATTCCGAGGCGAACAGAAAAGCCCTGCCGGTATCTAAAAAATATACCGGTTTGACACCCAGATGATCCCTAACCAGGAAAAGCGTTCGCTTTGTGCGATCCCATAGGGCGAACGCGAAGATGCCATTGAGCAACCGGAGAAAATCGATGCCATAAGCGCGATATGCAATAAGCAGTACTTCGGTATCCGAGTTCGTTATGAACCGATAGCCTTTTTTGATTAGGTCTTCTCTAAGATCGCGGTAATTATATATTTCTCCGTTAAAGGTGATCCAGGTCGATCCATCGGAACCGCCCATCGGTTGTTGGCCTTTATCAATGTCTATGATCGCCAGCCGCCGATGTCCTAGACCCAAGTTGTTTTCTGGATCGATATGCATCCCCTCTCCATCCGGTCCGCGATGGGCTAGGATCTCGTTCATCTTCTTGATAAGAAGCCGGTCGACTGGCCTATGATGACGATAATTATAGATTCCGCAGATACCGCACATTTAATTGTCCGATCGTTTTCTTTGTCCGGATAATACTTCCTTATAAATTCCGTGTATTTGTTGGGCCACAGTTACCTGATCGAGTTTTTTTAAGATTATCGAATCCCGACCATTAGACCGCCTTCCGCATCTTAAAATACGCGCCAGTGAACAGCCTATTACCTCCGGATCTCTTGAACAGATCTCACTTACGGAAACATCTTCGAGCAGCTGCGGAACATCGCCGACGGGGACGGAGACAATGGGGGTATTGCAGGCCATGGCCTCTTTTATTACGTTCGGAGATCCTTCCCATAAGGATGTCATCAGTACCGTATCGCAGGCATTGATATATAACGGTACTCGCTCCGGGATGATACCCTTTAAGACTACAACTTCAATCGGTTCTTCAATATATGATTGAGCGACATCTATTGAAGCCCGCGCCAAACAAAAACCTTTACGAGGATTGTCGGGATCACCGGGGAAAAGGATATACTTCTTTCCTTTCTTCAAACCCAGGTCTCTTCTGGCATGATTAATTTCCATCGGGAAAAACGTCTTCAAATCAACACCGTTGGGAATAATGTACGTTTTTATCGGTGCGATAACGCGAGCCATTTCTGCCGATTTAACAATAACAGCGTCGACAAACCGCGCGAAAAATCGATTGGCCTGCACTTCAAAACGGCTACGAATCGTTGCTTTACCATCATTCCTAGGGGAACCTAAAAGATCATCGCCCATAAAAGAAATAACAATTGGAAGTGAACACTGAAACCGCGCCAACCATCCGCAATAACTATAGTGAGCATGAATAATGTCTGCTCTCTTTAATAACTTCCACAATTGAGAAATGCCGACTATATACTTCAATTGAGAGATGCCTTTTATTTCAAGTAATTCAACGCTCAACCCGATATCTCTCATCGATTGGATTTGTCGTGTGACAAAGGCATTAGTTCTAGGTTTATTCTTTGTCGGCAATTGACTGGTCACCATTAAAACCCGCATTTTTCTCAAGTGATTACGCAAGCCAAGACCGCGAGCGACCAAAGGGCGTTACCGACGTCAATTTCTTCACGGCGATGGCGTTGGAGCAGTGTGTTGATTCCGGACAATGAAATCCGACCGGATTTGGTAATCGCAGCCGTTTTCTCCCACAAGATATTTGGATTTGGTTTTTTATACCAATCTCTTAACGGTATCGAAAAACCTTGTTTGTGCCGGGATAACAGCTCTCGAGGCAGTTGACGAGCGATAGTTTGACGTAAAATATACTTACGTTGAAAATGTTTCATCTTTACATCCATATGCACTTTCGCCATAAGCTCGACCAGTCGATAGTCAAGAAACGGCGCGCGCACTTCAATGCTATTGGCCATCGATACCCGGTCAACCTTGCAAAGCATATCGTCGGGTAAGGATATTTTCAGCAACCAGTAATTAATTTTAGTATAATTCGATTTTCGATCAACCGGCTTTAAAGTATCGGCGATATAATCACGGACCGGATAAATATTTTGTTGATCGACAAGTAAATTATTACGCTCCGACGATCTAAAACCCGGTTGTTTATCGACGAAGCGATCGACAAATTCCTTGTTGGCGGATTTAAGCACCGCTTCAACCCGAAGTAATTTTTGTTTGACTTTATCGGTAGTTATCTGCCGGAGCAAACTGATCCCGGGCGACAAAATTTCCATGCATATTGGTTTTGGAAGCATCGATATCTGGCGGCTGAACTTTTCACCTTGATAGACCGTGTAACCGCATAATATTTCATCTCCTCCGTCTCCGGACAGGTTCATCTTAACCCGTTCCCGGGTTGCTCTGGTCAAAATAAACATCGGCAGGGATGATGGATCGCCGAAAGGTTCATCATAATAATGGGCAATAATGTTAAGCATGTTCTCGGCGCTCTCCATCTTCACGGTGCGCTCAATATGATCGGTATTGAATTTTTTCGCGACGAGACGCGCGAATCTACGTTCGTCGAAATCCGCAGATTGGAAACCAATGGTACACGTCTTAACCGGATTATGACTGAATTTCGTCATCGTCGCCACGACGGACCCGGAATCCAATCCGCCGCTTAAAAATGCCCCATAAGGAACATCGCTACGCATCCGAATGCGAACCGCGTCATTAAAAAGTTCCTCAAAATCAGCGAATATGTTTTGTTCATCCCTCCGCATCTCTTGCTCGTCCGGATACTTGGCATCCCAGTACTTCACGAATTTCATATGACCATTTTCCAATAATAAGGAATGACCAGGTAACAACTTGTTTATGTATTTAAAAAAAGTGTGCGGAGCCGGTATGTATGTTAAACTGAGATAAATATCTAATAATTCCCATCTGTATATTTTGGGAATCCCAAACTGGAAAAGAGCTTTAATTTCTGATCCAAATATAAATGTATCGTTGTGCACTGCGTAGAAAAAAGGTTTTTCACCCAACCGATCCCGAGAACAGAATAAACGACGGTTTTTTTTATCCCAAATTGCGAAAGCCCATACCCCGTTGAACTTTCCGACGCATTCTATCCCCCATTTATGATATGCGTTCAATATCACCTCGGTATCGGATTCGGTGCGAAAATGATAGCCTAATTTTTTTAATTCTTCCTTAATTTCGATGTAATTATAAATTTCGCCGTTAAATACGATTACTATGCTGCGGTCCTCGCTGAACATCGGTTGATCTCCGGTTTTGATATCGATTATTGCTAAACGACGGTGCCCAAAACCAATATTTTTATTCATATAATAACCTTCGCCATCGGGACCACGATGAGCGATTGAATTAGTCATTTTTTTGAGTACCCCAATGTCAACCTTATTGGCTTGGTTCATATAATAATAACCAGCTATGCCACACATATTAATTTATTATATTTCTCGAGAAGCCATTATAATTTACGAGCAAGAATATAAGTCCCATCAGTTTGGGCATCGGCAATACTCATATTCATGAATTGGTGGTTGAATTTTAATACTGGCAAACCGGTTTTATCAATATGCCGGTCTATTTTCAATATCTGAAAACCCGTCGCACGGATCAAGGAAATGTGCTCGGAACTTGTTAAACGATTTAGTGTAAAGGGTCTTCGACCTGCGGCCAACTTCCACAAACGATCGCTATATTGCCAGTGACCATTCCACCAATCACTTAGTGTATGACATCGATGATCTATTTGGTGCGACATAATTCCATTATTTTTTAACTTTGCATATGATAGTTTGTATATTACTTCAATATTGTCGATATGTTCCATTACCGCCTGCGAGATAATAACATCAATAGTATCATTTGGTATAATATTATAATTTAGTTCGGGAGATGATATATAAAGAAAAAAATCTCCGTCATTGTTATCGATCGAATTCAAGATCCGACTGATACGGTCGGGGCTTAAATGATTCTTTAATGACTGTTTACTGACTAAAGAAAGAGGTGGTTGGTATTTATTAAAGAAGGTATACGAATTTATTATAACCAACAGTTCGTTAAGGATTTTCTTATTAATTTCGGGGGTTGAATATTCGACGGAGTCAATTGCAATATATCGTTTCCCACCCAGCAACAAATACGCCAACCCAACGCCCAGGCTATCACCGGGGCCAAATTCCAATAAATTTAAAGGCATTTCTTTCAATCCAAGAATCTGCGTTATTGATCTTATGTGATTAAAAAACACACGTAAGCAATATTCTGCCGATTCTGTCCCTCCCGTATGATCGCGTTTCTTCCGAATATTATTTAACATCGGGATGTATGTTAATATTCCTTTCGTTAAAAATAATGTGAATTTCTTATCCATAATTATGCCGGTTTAGTTGCCCGGCCCTCCAAACCGTTATAGCCGTATTTTATGTCGATGTTGATGAGCCCCGCTTTCTCATGCCATTTTTTAAAAGTTTGATAAGTTTGGGGATAGTCGTAAGCGGGAGAGAGCATGTCGAAAGCATCTAAATAAGCCCACTCCTTCAAACAAAACTCGTCGGTTCGCGGCAGCAATCCCGAATAATCAGGCACAAGCAATCGCCAATTAATCCCATGGCCGAATCCGGGGATATATTTAATTATTTTAGCCAATGGCCAAACAAAATCTATATAATGGTGCAATTGCCGGTAAAGTATTTCGGGTTTTTTATTTTTTGTAAAATGCCTAACAAAATATTTTGTTCCCAATAACCAATGGGTTATGTCTTTAACATAAATATCACTGACAATACTCCCGCCGGGTTTTAAATACTTCACCAGAGTCAAAAAAGCTCGCTGGGGATCGGGCGTATGCTGAAGAACACCGATACAGAAAATTTTATCAAAAAAGCCCTCCGGAAATGGCATTTCATAAATATTGGCCTGAAGTATTATGACATTCGGTCGCCCGCCATTTATCGAATAATTTGCATCCACCGCATTCGAGTAATCAAATGATATAATAATGGCTTCGGTTTGAGCCGCCTGGATTGTAAACCGTCCCGCCCCACAACCGGCCTCTAAGATATATTGATCTCGCATTTTCCTCGGCCATTTTGTTTCTTCTTCAAACCTTTTTTGGGAAATATCAGCGTGGGAATAATGATCGTACTGAGTAAGCCGGTGTTTATTCCACTGGTAACCAAAATTTTTTGCGTAATTTTCGCTCGGCACAAAACGGGGGATATAATTTATAATCGGATATTTATTGCCGGATAACGGTTCCATTATATATCCCTCATATATCTTGTTATTAATGTATTTTGGGGAAATCAATTGTAACGGCCGCATTGTTTTTGGACAGCGGAGAAGTGAAATATATTTTTTTTCCATGATAATACTACTGTTCTGAATAGTTAAACCGGCGGTAGAGAGTAATATATGAATTTATCATCTTGGTTAAACTAAATTCACTTTGAATTATCTCTTTTCCCGCCAATCCCATTTTATCTGCTTCCTGCTTGTTAGCTAATAAAAATAATATTTTTTCGCTCATTTCTTTATGATCTTCCATATCGACAAGAAATCCGGTTTTATTATTCTTAACTAATTCATTTACACCTCCGACATTTGTTGCTACGACCGGTTTTGATAAAGCCATATATTCCATAATTACATTAGGCAAACCTTCTAAGTGAGAAGATAATACACCAATATCGAATGCATTTATAATCGACTCAATCTTATTCTGTCGGCCTATGCATTTTATATTATTTTTATATTCGGACGTGATCTTTTCTGTAAAATGGTTCATTTTATCGCCATCACCGACGGCGACGAATGTTACATCGTTCCGCCTTTTCAATATTAAAGTCGCGGCCTTTAAAAAAGTCGTATAGTCTTTATATTTAGAAAAGGTCGCGACCATGCCGACAATTTTGGGTGTATTTATTCCGAATTTCTTCCGAATTGCAGTAACCGGGGGAAGATTAAGAATACGGTCAGGCGCGAAACCATTATGAATGCAAAGGGCTTTTTTTGACGGTACGGAAAATGATTTCAATCCCGCTCGGGAATTTGATATGATAACGTCGGAGAATGGAAAAGTTAGCTTTGCCCGAAACCATTCCAAGTACCAGAATTTTGTTTTTTTGGGCGCCGTCCTTATCATGCCGTTTATCAATTTGATCTTCAGTGCTTTTGCTGCCGGAATCGCATAAAAAGCCGTCATCGAATCCCAGACATGAATAATGTTGGGATTTAATTGTTTACATAACTGCAGGAATTTTATATATATTCCGGGATCCTTTTTTGTTTTTCTAATTAAATAATGAACGATGACGCCATTGGACGAAAATTGTTGACCTTGCTCCGGGCGGTTCATCGTAACTATTTCGCTTTCTATGTCGGGATAACAGACAAGACTTTTTACCAATTCATTCAACTGCCTTTCCTTACCACCGCCGGTTAAACTGTCGGTAAAATGCAATATTTTCATAACGATATTGCGAGCGGATTTTATTCTTTATGCTGAGACCAATCGACCGTTTTCATCAATCCTTTTTCAAAAGTATATTTAGCTTGAAATCCTAATTTTTGATAGGCTTTTTCTACGGCAGCCTGAGAGTGCTTTATGTCACCCGGTCGGGGATTAGTGTATTTGATATCATAGGTCTGCTTTTTAAAAATTGATTTTAATATCTCAACCATTTCGTTCAGTGAATGACGATTACCGCCCGCAATATTTATAACATCCCCTTCAATATCAGAACCCGCGGCTGCAATATTTGCTTGAACGATATCATCAACATAAGTGAAATCCCTCGATTGTTCGCCGTCGCCGAATACGGTTAAAGGTCGGCCACTGGCAAAAGCTGTAATAAATTTGGCCACAACTCCGGAATATTCCGAATTTGGGTCCTGGCAGGGGCCATAAACGTTAAAATAACGCAGAATGACGGTTTTTATGCCATATAGGCGGTGAAAAACCCTCATGTAATATTCACCGGCGATTTTCGATACCGCGTAAGGAGATAGTGGATTGGGTATCATATCTTCATGTTTAGGAAGGGAAGCTGAATCACCATAAACCGATGAAGATGACGCAAAAATAATTTTTTTAACTTTGTTCGTGCAGGCCGCTTCCAGTAAGTTTAATGTGCCGGATACATTTACGTCATTGGTCGTATTCGGGGCTTTCACCGAACGGATAACTGAAGGTAGCGCGGCCTCGTGAAAAATAACATCAATTCCCTTTGTTGCATCCATGACCAGGGCGAAATCCCTGAGGTCGCCTTCGCAAACTTCGATCTTGTCTTGTATGGGTAGTAAATTTTCACGTTTACCGGTTGAAAAATTATCAAAAACCCTGGTTTGCATACCATCCTTGATTAAATAACGGACAATATTGCTTCCAATAAATCCTGCTCCACCCGTCACCAAAATCTTTAATTTATGAGATATATTCATCTTGCTCCCTTCGGGAATGCTACGATTTTTTTTCAAATATTGAAGGAAACCGCATTTGCAATCGGTCGATCAGCCATTCGATCCATATCTCCTGCGGCCAGGTATGACCGGCATGATATATAATTTCATCCTTCGGAGTTAATACATAATACCCGCCGCAGTCATACACGGCTTTATCATTATAGCCATACGACATCTCGGTTATTACGAATTGCTTATTTTTAAAAATTATATCGTAGGCCATGGAATCAAAATTGTGGTTTTTATTTATTTGAAAGCAGTATTTCATTATTTCCAAGGGCAGTTGTCTTTGAAAGTCAATCCGGCCGCTGCCGCTCGCTCTAAAATCATTACACCGGTTATTACGCCAGAACCCGAAGGCGTAACGGTCACCGATGATATCAATCCTGAGATCGGCATCATTATCGGGTATTAATTCCTGCCAATATATGGCTCCGAAAGGTTCTTTATGCAGCATTTTTTGCAGTAATTTATGCCAGAATACGTTATAAAAGAAACTCCTTATTACAGTTATAATCTTGTTTCGCCCTTTTTTTAATTCCCGCCACCTGTTTTCGATAAATATCCGATTGATGTATCTTTTAGCCAGGGCCACGGTCTTAATCAAACGGACATGCTCACTCGAAGCGCCATGTGATTCTTTATAAACAACCGGCAGTTGATAATTGCCAAGCACTTCGATCGCGTCCCGATAATCGAAACTAGCAAAGGTCCTCGGTGTTGGTATTCCATAATGATCAAAGAAAAATTTTTGCGCGATCTTGCTGTCAAAGTGCCAAATCGTATCGAAATTAGGGAAGATTAATTTTCCGAGAATCTTTTCCATGAAATATATTTTTTCCTTAAAATAACCGGCAAACCGGGGATACATATATGCCGGTTTCCATATCACCGCGTCCGCGTCAATGATTTTTTCAACCCAATCATGGCGATCGATATTAACCACCGCATACTGAAGCGGCAAACCGGCCGCGATTTTCTTATCCAACGCATGGGCGAATTTCTCATGCCATAGTTGGACATCCTCGCCAATGACAATTTTAAGCATGTAAAAATATCCCTAATTATCCAGAATGCTGTTGAGAATTGCGGTGACCGCTTCATGATGAGACTCACATTGCAATAGATTTAGGAGAACTGATAACTTACGCTTTTTTATTCTCCAAAATGGCCATATTCCATAAGCGAGTAATTTACGTTCCGCCCGGGTTAGATTAAGCAGAAAGGAAAGGTATTGATTTTCATTAGCATGGCAAAATTTCAACCATTCTTTTTTTATTAGATCGGGATTTTTTATTTTTTTACATAAACTATCAATTTCTTCAATAAACCGCACGGCTTCTTCATTGTCCATTATTTTTATTGTCGGCGCAATGCCGGATTGGATATAAGGGATTAATTTAAAATTTAAAACCTTATGGGCAGCAATTTCCAGACTAATCATATAACCCTTTTCCCAATTATCCGGTTTGGGTTTGGGCCATTCATAAAGAAAATTTCCCGTTCCATATACGATCGGTGTATTATTATATATTTCAAAGCCACCCGGAAGGTGAATATGATGACTTATTATGGCATTTACTCCGATATCGGCAAAATAATGATAGGTTTTCAACCGAACTGGACTGGGCAGGGGATAATATTCTTTACCACCATGGATGATTAGCAGTATGAAATCTGCCGTTTCTCTGATTTTCTTTATCTGCCCGGTATTATCAATGATATCTAAAGGCCATGCTCCGGGACGGGTCTCCCCGGCGATCGAAAATTCATGCTCGGTTATTGAAAGGACAGCAATTTTAATATCGTTTATAGTCAAAAAGCATGGCTGGGAAGCAGAATTCAAATTTTCTCCGGCTCCGACCGTAATGAGACCGGCTTTTCGACAGGATTCGATCGTCTCCATTAATCCTATCGGTCCCATGTCCATAATATGATTGTTCGCTAATGTGACAACATCAAAACCTGCTTTTTTAATCCCCTTCGCGCATTTTGGATCGGCTTGCAAAATCGGCCCTGATTTTAAGATTGGGGTTCCATCCCGCGACAACGGACATTCGAGATCGCAGATATTCAAATCGTGCTGGTCAAGTATGTCCTCAATTCCTTCGAATATTAATTCCGGATGGTCCCTCATCAATATCGGCTCAGCCTGACCGCCCGGATACAGATCTCCCGCGATCAAAATACGGGCCCTGTTTTTATTTATTTTACTTTGATCAATAATAATATTTTTAGGGTAATTAACGGGCATATCGAATATTTGAAATTTCTTTTAACCATAACTCCAAAGCCAGCAAAATCCACAGATATCGTATACGATCCGCGCGCCCTCTATTAAAATCATCAATCAAGATATTGATCTGCTTCCGATTTAAATAGTTCGTGATATAAGCATTGGGTTCGTCGAGTATCGACAAAAAAGATGCCAAGCGCTGCGAACCTTTAAACCACTGCGCCATGGGGATCGCAAAACCGATTTTGGGCCGATCAATAACGATGGATGGGAGCATTTTGTAACCGATGGTTCGTAAAGGTAATTTTCCGGCTCCCGATTTAAACAAATTGGTAAACGGCTGCCGGCATGCCCAATCGACGATATCACATCCCAGCATTGGAACACGGGACTCGACACTCGTAGCCATGCTCATTTTATCCTGTCTTAATAATATCGGGATAAGATATAGTGCCAGGTCCAGCCACCGGACTCTTTCGGGTAAAGACTGACCTTTAGTTGCGTTCAGTATCAACCTTCGATATTCAAATTTCGCTTCTACTTTCTTACCTAATAAATTCTGCGCAATGATCAGCGGCATATGCGCGGTCGCATATAGCGCTAAATCATCCTCGTTCTCGCAGAGAAAACTTGCCCAACGGACAAATCGGTTAGGTGAATTTGTTCCTTCTAATCGACGCCAGAATTGTTTGGGAGGAAGTGATTTAAACCTACGCATCTTTGTCAATCTGTCGGCTAGGGTAACTTGATGGTAACCCGCGAACAATTCATCGGCTCCTTCACCGGTAAGCAGTACGATGACTCCGTTATCTCGAGCTAACCGGCTTATCTCGTAAACAAATATCGAATTTTCATGACATATCGGCTCGTCCATATAATAGGTCAATTTTACCAGATCATCAGCGAACATATCCGGGTTAGCATCCAAATTATGGTGGTTTGTATTCAGGTGACGCGAGATCAAATTTGAATAAAAAGATTCATCGCATTTCATACCGGGAAATCCGACCGAGAAAGTATGCAATGAATTATGCTTATATTCACTTGCGATGGCGGTTACCAGACTGGAATCGACACCACCGCTGCTAAGGGTACCGACCGGCACGTCACTTACCATTTGATCGGTGACTGTCTTCCTCAGTATGGCAAGCAACGGCTGGTCTTCAATTTTATCCGGGCGATCATCTTTACTTATTGGCAACGACCAATATAGTTTTTTTTTGATATTCCCATTTTGAACCGCCATCTGCTCGCCCGGTAAAAAACGGTAAATATTTTTCAGTAATGTCCTATCACCGGCGACATAACGGAATATCAGATATTCTTCCAATACTTCATCATGGAACTGATTTAATGCGGGCTCTAACGGTAAAAATGATTTTATTTCTGAGGCGAAGAGTAAACGGTTGTTGATGATCGAATAATATAGCGGTTTTATCCCCATTCGGTCGATGGCCATAAAAAGACGTTTTAATTTGTTATTCCAAATCGCCATCGCGAAAATACCGTCAAATTTTAGGATTGATTCGTCTCCCCAGCAATAATAAGCCTTAAGAATTACTTCGGTATCGCTTTCGGATGTAAAGATATATCCCCTTTTTTTCAGTTCTTCCCTTATGATTTTAAAATTATAAACCTCGCCATTGTAGACGATCACTAAATCATTATAGATCATTGGTTGATGTCCTGCTTGGGATAGATCAATTATTTTTAATCGGCGATTAGCCATGCAGATTTCGCCATTACACCAAAAACCGGCATCATCCGGACCTCGATGACGGATCTTCCCGTTCATGAATTCAATATGCTTTTTGAGAACCGGCCCTTTATCAAAATTTAATATTCCGCAGATACCGCACACAACGAATATCCTTTAATTAGTATTTCTCAGCGCCTTAATGAATTTGAATAAACGATAACCGTGGGAACGGTAATCGAAATACTTCATCGCTGTTTTTTTCCCTTGGTTACCGACTTTTATAGCCTCATCCGGATGGTCCAGGACATATTTTAAGCAGTTAATTAGCTTCCCGTTATCATCGGGCGGTATTAAAAAAGCATTATAATTGGTTTTTAAATATCTCACTACGTCGCCGTTGTCGGTCACGATCACCGGCCTCCCGGTCATTAAATATTCCCCCAGCTTGGTCGGGAAACCGGCCCGCGAAAAAATACCCCGGCTTCGGAACAAAACTAAAATCGTCGCGCCCGAGATCTGTCTTATCGTCTCACTTCGCCTAAGCATGCCGGTAAATTCAATCCTGTTTTCAAGGTTTAAATTTAGTGCTTCATTTTTAAAATAGGTAATAATGCCCGATTCTGATGAATCGCCGATTATTTGTAATTTAATATTCCGAAACTGGCCGGCAATCACCGCATAAGCACGGATCAATGTATCAATTTCTTCCCGATGGCTCAAATTACCGGCATAAACGATTTTGGGAGTGACGGTACTTGAGCCTTGATCCGGTCCCAGATATTCGTCCGGATCAACAAGAATCGGGATTCTAATTATCCGGGCGGCAGGACTAATCCATTGTTTAAACTCTTCCTCAAGGAACGAAGATATCACAAAAATCCCGTTGTATATTTTGTAAACAGAGTGAATGTATAAATAGGCAAATAACCGATCCCGAATGGTATTCCCGTGATAGATAAATGGATACTCACATCCGTCATATAACAGTACGGCACCCCATGATTTGCATAACGGACCTATGATCAGTGGCAATACGAGGGAGCTGACGGTGAAGAAAAGCACGGCGTCGATACCCTTTCTTTTTTGGTTTTTAATTATCCACAGGATCCGATAAATACTCCGGAGTTGGATCCATCTTCGCAACCAAAATGACGGGGCGCGGGTTGTCCTCCCGGTCGTATACTCAAATGGAATGCCTTGGTAAACCCCTTGTACATTTTTGTTCATCGGAGACTGCTCCGGTTCACATGCGGACGTGATCAACACCTTAACGTCTGCCCCGGCATTCTTCAAACCGCGGGCGATCGCATGAACCCGCGTGGTTGCTCCGTAACCGTTAGGATACGAAAAAGCATCGCCGATTATCAAAATCCTCATTTATATGACGATAATATTTTTATAACTTTATCGGAAACATGAAATTCCAGATACTCTGACGGTGGATTCCAAAAACGAGAGGAGCCGAGCGCTCTGTCGACGCACGACATTATCGCCTGCGGTTTCGAACCGGAAAGAAGATTGCTGCCGCATTCGATTGTTTCCGGCCTTTCAGTAACATCACGAATTGTTACATTCGGGATCCGAAAGATACAGCATTCTTCCTGGACGGTTCCACTATCGCTTAAAACACAATATGCGTTCCTTTCTAAGGCAACAAAATCAAAAAATCCCAGAGGTGTTAAATAATGGATCGACCGGGATTTTAAGGAAAACCCGAAATGATTCATTTTGTCCCGGGTTCGGGGATGAAGGCTGCATAAAATAGGCAATTTATATTGTTTTGCGATCCGGTCTAGACTCAGGATCAGATCACCCAGACGTTCTTTGTCATCGACATTTTCTGCGCGGTGCATGGTCACTAAAAAATATTCCCCTTTACTTATGCGCAGTTTCTGAAATATTTTTCTCTTATCAATATCCTTTTTATAATGTTCCAAAACCTCATATATCGGATTGCCGATCACAAAAATATTTTCACGTTTTATTCCTTCCCTCAATAAATTTTCCTTGCTGCGATGAGTATAGGGCATTAATACATCACTGGAATGGTCAATAATCCGGCGGTTTATTTCTTCGGGCACCCGATCGTCATAGCATCGATTTCCTGCCTCCATATGATATACGGGGATACCTAACCGTTTTGCGACGACCGCAGCCAATCCACTGTTGGTATCGCCGAGAATCAATAAACGATCCGGTTTTTCTTTGATCATAATCTTTTCGGCAGCGGATATTATTTTACCAATCTGCGCGCCAAATGATCCCTCCCTAATGCCGAGCATATAATCCGGTTTACGAACATGCAATTCCTTAAAAAATATGTTGTTTAAACATCCGGCATAGTTCTGTCCGGTGTGGACAAGGACATGATCAAAAACCCCATCAATTTTCTTTATAATCAAACACAAACGGATTATTTCCGGCCGGGTTCCAAGAATGGTCATTGTTTTCATTGAATCGACTCCTCAAGGATCCCCTTATTATCCTCGAGCATGAGATGCTCTCGTCTTAAAAGATCCCACAAATCCTTTTTACTCATAAGATTGGCAGCGGAGCTGTATTCGTCATCAAGGGCGATCGGCTCGTTTGTTTTTAATTGCAGTTCCGGGAGAATTGATTTTATCGCATAGAAGTTTCCGCGTTTGAATGTCCGCCGGCATTCTTCCTCGGATATTAGGATCTCATGAATTTTTTCGCCTGGGCGAATACCCGTTATTTTGATTTTATTTTTTCTTTTTCCAATCAATATTTCGGCGATATCAACAACCCGAGCGGATGGAACGCAGGGAATATAAGTTTCTCCTCGGTGCGCGGAACGAACCGCGGCAAAAATAACGTTTACCGCGTCATTCAAACTTAATAGAAATCGGGTCATGTCTTTTGTGGTAATAGTAACTGTGGTACCCGCTTTAATTTGATCGTGGAACAAAGGGATCACTGATCCCCGGGATGCAAGAACATTACCGTATCGAACGCAGATAAAACGGGTTTGGGGGCATGACAGATTCGCTTCGATAAATATTCTTTCCTGGATAGCTTTTGTCATACCCATGACATTGACCGGTTTACATGCTTTATCCGTAGAAACACCGGTAACGGTGTTAACCGACAATCGGTTCTCGCGGATTGCACGGATTATGTTTTCCGGACCGATAATATTGGTTTGGACTGCTTCAAAAGGAAAATACTCGCAGGTTGGAACCTGTTTTAGAGCCGCGGCATTGAAAATAATGTCGGCATCCTTAACCGCGGATGCGATACTATGAAAATCACGGACATCGCCGATGCGGAATTCAACCAGTTCCTCAAAATTATGGTAAATTATCTCATCGGTTGCGACCCGTTTATGTTTATAAGACATCCTTAATTCGTGCTGCTTCGCTTCATCCCGCGAAAAAATAATGATCTTATTCGGCTTACCAATCTCGCCTCTTAATATTCTCTTAAGTAACGTTTTTCCCAAGGAACCGGTACCTCCTGTTATCAAAACTCTCTTCTTATTTAAAACCATAATTCCTCCAATCCTGATATGATGTCTTGTCCCGGTACATCTCATTGACCATCTCTTCCCAATTGGGAGGTTCGTAATTTGCGGTCTTCTGGTATTTACTGGAGTCTAAACTGCGGTCACAGTAAAAATCTTCGTACTTGATTATTTCGATATTTAGCTTATATATTTTATTTATCAATGTCAGCAATTGGAATTTATCGATTTTAAAAGTTGAAACATGATATAATCCTGATAGATTTGGATATTCGGTGATAATTCGTTTAACTTCTCTGCAAAATGCGATCGTCGTCAAACCGGTATATATGGCGTTCGCGTAGCCGTTAATAGTTTTATTGTTTTGAGATAAAAACCATTCAACCAATGAAACTGATGTAAAAAGTTCCCGCCCGATGATGGAGGTCCGTAATGTAAGGTTGTTATCGTATTCGACCTCACCCAAATATTTTGTCCGCCCATATAAATCTACGGCGTCCGAAACATCTTCTTCAGTATAATCACATTTTTTCCCGGAAAAAATACAATCGGTGCTGACATGGATCAGTCTATAGCCGGCGGCCGGTCCATATTCTGCTAAAAGATGCGGTAATAACGAGTTTAAATATATTATCGTCTTCGAACTTAGAGAATCTTTGACCTGCTTTATTATTCCGATGCAATTAAATACATAATTTGGTTTAACGGCGTTAATGACTTTTTTTATTGACTCAAAATTAAAGGCATCGATTTTATCAAAGATCTTTTCTTCATTAAAAATACCGGTCCTTTTTAATTTTTCATCGAAATTTAAAAAGGTGGCGTAAACATCGAGGTCCTGGGAAAGGACCTGATATGCCTTATGGCCCAGCATCCCCTCGCCGCCTAATATTAGCACTTTCATTTACTACCCCCCTGGATTTGTTTGAGCGTAACCGGGTCCCGACTTAACCATTTCATGTATTCCGTTAACCCACTCTGAATTTCAACCTGAGGATTGAAATTAAATGCTTTACGCGCGGCGCTAATATCGGCCAAACTGTGCCTGACATCTCCTTTGCGAGGTGGAACGTGCTTGATCGTCACCTTGTTACCAGCTACTTTTTGGGCAAGAGCAGCTAAAGCATTGATCGTAATGCGGGTTCCGCTGCCAATATTATAAACGCCGGCTACTCCGTCAGTTAAGCCGGATCTTATATTCGCCTCCGCCACGTCTTGGACGTTAACAAAATCCCGAGTTTGCTCACCATCGCCGAAAATAGTCAAGGGTTTATTCCGCAACACACGAAGTGCGAAAATCGGTATTACGTTTCCGTATGCATCGTATCTTTGGTTAATGCCGTAGACGTTGAAGTACCTCAAACAGACGTTCTTCATATCATGTAGTTTGTTATAGACCAAACACATTTTTTCAGCCGCTAATTTGCTAGTCCCATATGGCGAATCCGGGTCCTGGGGGTGATCTTCCGCTATCGGCAAGGTCTTTAATTCACCAAAAACACCTGCGGAAGAGGAGAAAATCACCTTTTTTACCCCGTGGCGCCGAGCAGCTTCCAAAATATTCAACGTTCCGATCAGATTGATCGTCGAGTCGTCGATTGGTTTTTCGATTGAACGCGCGTTCCCAACACTGGCCGCCAGGTGAAAAATTAAACGGCAACCCTGAACCGACCGATCAATGCACGATGTGTCGCGAACGTCTCCATTAATAAAACAACACCGGGGATCGACATTCATCTCGAACCCGGATGATAAATTATCAACGACCACAACTTCGTGGTCTTCACATAACAATTTCAAAACAATATTGGAACCTATAAAACCCGCACCGCCGGTCACTAATATCTTCATAATAAATATGGGTTAATCAAATTCCCAACAATTATCAGGTGTCTTATAATGATCCGTCTTATTTGATTCTAACATATTACGAATTTGGATTTTTTATAATAATAATACATCATGTAACAATAAAGGCTGTCGGATATTACCGCCGTCGCGGCCGCCCCAGTCGATCCGAATTTATTTACCAACAATGTATACCCCAATATATTAGAAAGCCCAACCAAAAATGCTCCGTTGCGCATTTCCCTACCCTTACCATGAGCACCTAAGAATTTATTGATATAATCGCCAAAACCGTGAATATAGCAACCGAAAGCTATGATGTAAGACAACGGAATGGCGGCGAGATAACGATCGGAATACAATAAAATAAATAATTTTTTTATAATCAACAAATATACGATTAGCGCCGTAGTGCTCAAAAATAGTGTGGCAATCGTCGCCTTAAACGGGATTGCACTTTGATTCGTAAAATCCTTAAAAAATGTCATGGCCACGGCCTGGGGAATCATAGTCAAGGGCATAGCGGAGGTCAAAGCGAGTAAATAAAAACCAACATTGACATTACCTCGGAAAAAGCCGATTGCGATTCCTGCCAGTTGCGCGGTTGCGACACCGAACAGGGCTCCGGTATAAACATGAAACCCATAATTTCTATTCTCTTGTTTAATGATATTGAACATGCTTTGAATATTGGTAAATCGGGGCTTAAGTAATTTTACAAATATAATAACTAACACTGAATAGATACCAAGTTGGATCATCATCGCGGATTTTAGTGAAAAAGTAAAATAAAAATGATATAATAATGCAATTATAAAGTAGCCGAGCAGCGGCAATAGTTTAAAAAACGACAGGCTGAATATTCGATTGTCACCATACATAGCCTCTTCCAGGAAAATCATAAATGGAAAAACAAAAAGGAATGGAGAAAAAATGCGTATTGTCATATTGAGATTGTTATGGAACAAACGATTTTGAAAAAACGAAAAAGCGATGAACCCTAAAATCATTATCACCGAAATGACCAATGCCCAGATTGTCAAGCTACCGATAATTTGAAATTTAATATTCTCATTTTTTTTCTGTGCGACCAGGCGCGCGCCGGAAGTAAAAAAACCCAACGAAAGGAAAGGAACAACAAAGTTAAATAAATTTTGAATAAATTTTAAATTGCCATACTGCTCCGGTCCCAATAATCGAGTATTGATGATATTTATACCTAAACCTAAAATGAGGGATAACATCATCGAGGCATAAAGTGAGCCCACCTGATGAAAGTTTCTTTTCTGATATAACGATTTCACATTCACGGAAATAGTATTTTCTTAATTATTTTCCTTAAATCCGATCCCATTTAGAATTTTGGCCGCATCAGGTTGTTTTAACCCAATAAACATACCCAAGAATATAGCTAATAATAATCCGTATTCAGTATATAAATAAAACATATTGCTCAAATTTATCATCATAAATGCCATTATCATTGCGAGGGGTATGAAATACGTTTTATTTTCCGGAATTGCTTTTTTCCAAAAATATAATACTATTAAAATAATAAATATTGTGAAAATTATAGCCGTCGGCAGACCGAAAAAGAAAGCCGTTTGAATATATAGATTATGAATTCCCCCCTGCAAACCCATGGCAACATCTTCACTTCCAATCGCTCTCATTACACTATGATAATAAATTTCACTTTTAGAGCTGCCGACGCCGAATAGTAAATATTTGGGAATTTCGCTGAAAGCCATATTGTATAATGCGAATCTCCCCGTAACCGTGTCGCGCATAATCCCCTCGGTCACAACTGGCTTATCTTCTAAATTCGTAAAAAAGGATGGGCTGAATTTCATCAACAATAATATAAACGTAATAAAAACGGGGCTAACAAATATGAATTGCCATATTTTAAGTCTTATAATTTTAAATATATAAAGGAATAAAACCGTTAGGGTAATAATCCAGGAGGCGCGATGAAAGGTAAATATGATGGCTAATAAGAATAGTGTAAATAATGTAAATTTAATCACTTTATTTTTAAGGATTGTTAGTACAACAGCCAACCCGGAAATTAAATAACAGCCCTGTACATATTCAGCCCTAAAAATACCGTTAGCCCTTACTTTCCCAGTAAAAGCCAGAAATCCGGATCCGTATCGGAAAAATTCTGGATCAACGAGGAACTGGTAAATACCGACAAAACTTGAAATAATGCATACAATTAATAATGCCGTTATTAAGGATTTGACCATACCTTCGTCCACCGTCTTTTTAATGATAAGATAAATTATGGGAAAAGAAAACAACCTGGTATAGGAGGCGATTAAATCCTTGATGGTTAGTACGTCTCGTAAATGCATGATATTTGAAAATAAATATAAAATCAGAAATAATAAAAGAAATTTTTCAAATAGTGGATTTATTGTTTTTTCTTCATTTATATTTTGTTTTCGATGCGAACTCCATAAAATAATATAATAAATTGTAAAAATCAAAAGAATAATACGGTCTGCCTGTAATTCAAAAAATAAACCTTTAATTTTAAATATATATTGATCTTGACTTAAAAGCGAACCGGCGAATATCCAGAATATCATGATAAATGTTATCAAGCGATATTCGGTTTTACTTTTTTTCGTCAAATAAGCTGTGATAATAAGCGCTATTAATAAATATACCGTAAATAAAATTTGGCCGTTCATGTTATTTTATTATAATTATTCCTTTAAACGAAACTGCTCTTAGCTTCTTGGTTAGATAATAAATATCTCCGCGAAGTGGCTGCCGCCGAACTCGATCGGGTTGGTGGTGAGGCTGACGTCCATCTCGTTGCCCAGATTATCGAGGACCTTGGTTTTCAAAGGCGTTGGGGAAGGTTCCTGAAGCTGGCTCAGGATTCCGCTGATCGTCGTTTCGCGCTGGGACTGCGCGAAGAGGTTCTCGAGGTCGAGGTCGGACATGGATTCCGGATCCCGGCCGAAAAGCTCGAAAGCCTTGGCGTTCGCCTCGACGACCTTCATGTCGTCGACGTTGACGAGTAGGATCGGAACCGCGGCTTCGATAAAAAGCCGCTCGTATTTGGCCATGATTTCGGCTTCCTGTTCGCTGCCGGTAATCGGCGGTTGAAGAATATGGACCAAACCGCCGCCCACGGCGAACACCTGGGGATAAACGCTGAGCTTCAAGCGCTCCTTCAGACCCTTGAACTGCAGGGTCGCGGACGCGGATTCACCGGTGTCACGCGCTTTCCGGCTGGGGCAATCGTCGGGCGGGGAATCGGTCAGATAGAACAATTTATAGAATTTTTTGCCCACTACTTCGTTGAATCCGCGGCCCAGTCGACGGAAGGTTGCCAGGTTGGCGCGGAGAATTGTATGGTCGAAATCGGTGACGACGATCGGATCATCGATCGCGTCGACCGTGGCTTCCCATTCCTTCTTGGCGGCGGTGATGGCGATAAGCAGCCGTTTATTCTCCGCGATCAGCTCCAACCTTGTCAGCAGCCGGTTAACCAGGGTCTTTACCTTTTCGGCGTTGAGCGGAAGAACCAGGAAATTGCACAATTCATGGAAATCGGGTTTGACGATCGCGTCGGGAATATTATGCCCGGTTAGAACGACGATCTCGGCTTCGGGCTGGGTCTTCCGGGCTTCGTTGAAAACCCGCGGAAAGGGAAGTTTATGGATGCGGGCATCGATGAAAACAATATCCCAGGGTCCCTTCTTCGCTTCCGAGATATACTCTTCGATATTACCGGCAAAAACCAATCGGTGTCCGGCTGGATCCAGCGCGCCGGAAAAAACACTTGTCACTTCTTTGTCCGAACAGAAAACCAGCAGTTTTCCCTTCATGTTACCCTCCAATTGTTTTGGTTAAATAAATAATCCCTCAAACTATAAACCGTAATCAAAAAGCTATTTACCCCGCTTTTTCAAGCTACCGCTCTTGTCAGTTACATAACTGACCGATAAATAAGCATAAACTGGTGCAAATAGCGATATATAATATTATATGGAGTTTGACGGGCTTGTCAACCGGCTTTCCCTCCCCGTCATCGTCCGACTAGATCGGACGATCTTATTATATATAGATTCCCCGGTCAAGCCGGGGAATGACAGAGAAGAAAATGCCGGGGAATGACAGAGAAGAAAATGCCTGGGAATGACAATAAAAAGGCCGTCTCTTAGTCGTCTTGATCCGACCCCCGGATCTAGTCCGAGGGCATGCTTGATCGGATGATCTCGGATTACGAATTCCCCGAACTATTGAATATCATAAAATTTTATGTATAATATTACACGGAGGTTCCATGATCGAAACCAGAAGTTTCATTTCGGATATTAAACCTTACAAACCGGGAAAACCGATCGAGGAAGTCGCCCGGGAACTGGGCCTGACCGGTGAAATAATCAAACTCGCTTCCAACGAAAACCCTCTTGGCCCTTCGCCCCGGGCGGTGAAAGCCATTAAGGAAAAAATCAAGTCGCCCAATCTTTACCCGGACGATAACTGCTTTTATTTAAAGAAAAAGCTGAACGAAAAATTCGGTCAACCGGTCGACAATCTCATTGTCGGCAATGGATCGGTCGAACTGATCGAAATGCTCTTCAAAGCGTATATTAACCCCGGTGACGAAGTCGTGATGAGCGAACCGTCATTCATCATGTATAAAATCGCCTGCCAGATCTACGGCGGCAAGCGGATCGCCATCCCCTTAATCAATTACCGCCATGACATCCCTTCGATCCGAAAAGCGGTCACGGACAAAACCAAGATCGTCATTCTCGACAATCCCATCAATCCCACGGGCACGATCATCAAACGCGCCGTGTTCGATGAGTTTATCGCGGGCATACCGACCCACGTGATCGTAGTCCTCGACGAAGCGTACCGCCAATACATCGACGACGAAGACTATCCGAACGGCATCGAGTACCTTAATCGCTATCCCAACCTCATCGTTTTTCACACTTTCTCCAAAATTTACGGCCTGGCCGGTATGCGCATCGGCTACGGTTTTTCGAGCCTGGAGATCATCGGCAGTATGGGCAAGGTCCGCCTGCCTTTTAACGTCAATATCCTGGCGCAGATCGCCGCGACCGCCGCCCTGGACGACGCGGATTTCGTGCAAAAGAGCTTTAAGAAGAATCAGTCCGGGAAAAAATTTCTGTATCGCGAATTCCGGAAACTCAATCTGAAATTCGTTAAATCCTGGGGTAATTTCATCCTCGTCGACTTCGGCCGCGATGCCCGCGGGATCTTCGAAGCCGTCCAGAAAAAAGGCGTGATCCTGCGCATGATCAACGAGTATAACCTGCCGACCTGCCTGCGGATCACCGTCGGCACGTCGGACCAGAATCGCAAATTAATCGAAATCCTCAAGGAGATCATCGCATGAAAAATTTCCATGAGCTCATCCAACTGGCCAAGACCAAAGGCCAAAAACGGTGCGTCGTCGTCAAAGCCGAGGACGACGCGGTCCTGGAAGGGATCCGTCTGGCGATGGAACAGAAACTGATTACGCCGGTCCTGATCGGCGACCAGAAGGCGATTATCGCGGCCGCGGGAAAAGTCGGTTTGAGCCTGCAAGCCATCGATATCCACGATATCGCTGACGAGAAAGAGGCGATCAAGAAAGGCATCGAGATCATCAAGGTACAGGGGGATTTCCTCATGAAGGGCCTTTTGTCCACGTCGGTTTTTTTGAAGGGCGTGCTCGACAAGGAATTCGGCCTGCGGACGGGAAAAATCCTGAGCCACATCGCCGTGCTGGAAGTCCCGACCTACCATAAATTGCTCTTCATGTCCGACGGCGGCATGAATCCGAAACTCGACCTCAACGTGCGTCTCGACATCATCCGGAACGCGATCGGCATCATGAAGGCACTGGGCATCGAAAAACCGCGGATCGCTCTGGTCGCAGCGAGCGAGACCGTCAATCCCGACATGCCGGAAACGGTCGACGCGGCCGCGATCGTGGAAATGTCCAGGAAAGGTGAGATTCCGGGCGCGATAATCGAAGGCCCGTTCGGTTTCGACGTGGCCGTGTCCAAGCAGGCCGCCCAGCACAAGAAACTTCAAAGCGAACTGGCCGGGGATGTCGACTTCATCGCCATGCCGTCGATCGGCGCGGCCAACGTCTGGGCCAAAGGCCTCGTCTACCTGGCCCATGCCAAGATCGCGGGGATCGTCGCCGGCGCGGCCAAGCCGATCATCATGCTTTCGCGCGCGGATGAAGCGGAAACAAAGCTAAATTCGATCGCCCTGGGAATCGCGACGTCGTAAAAATATTGAAATAAACGGCCATTGCGAGGATCGAAGTCCTGATCGAGCGGTCATCCTGAGTCCCGTAAAACGGGACGAAGGATCTCAATAATCGATAGATTCTTCGCGGAGTTTATCCCGAGTGAAATCTCGGGGCTCAGAATGACACAATTTAATTGACCTTGAATTTATGACTTTCTTCGACCTATCCCCCATCCTCGAGGAATTGAAGGTTACCCGGGAAGTCACGGTCTCCGGTCTATTCGGATCCGCGCTGTCGCTTTTCGTGGTCGAACTGGCGCGCGAAAACGCGCCCGTCGTTTTCATCACCGCGGAAGATAAAATCGACCGGTACAAGCATGAATTAAAGGATTTGTTCCATGTTTCCGAGACGATCGACCGGCATAATCCGTTCTATTCGCCCCGAAATCTTATCATCACCACTCCGGAATTTTTGGAGCATGACATTCCGGTCAAAGAAACCTGCGAGTTTCGCCTTAATGATAAGGTCGATATCGAAACGGTCGTGGAAAGACTTCTGGCCACCGGTTTTTCCCGGGAAGACATTGTCGAGGAAGCGGGTGATTTCGCGCTCCGGGGCGGCATTCTGGATATCTACGCGGAGGGGCAAGAACCGGCGCGCATCGAAATGTTCGGTGATAACGTCGATTCGATACGGAAATTCAGCGTTCAAACCCAGCGGTCCACCGCGAATATTGATGTTTTCGGCCTGGAACTTGCCCGGCACGACCGAACCGCTCTCCTGCGCGACCTGATCCCGGGTTCGGCGGTAATAATTACGGATACGATAACCAACCTTTCCAATCCAACAGTGCGGTTGGCTGACGACGGCCGGATTAAGTACCGGATCACCTCGCCCCGTCTTTATTTTGGAGACATCAAAGCCCTGCGCGCGGACTCCGAACGCGGCGATTACAAGTATACCCTTTTGATCGGAAGCCCGGCCCGGACGGAAAAACTTAAAACCCTGATCGGTGGAATTCCCGTGCTTCCGATTCCGTTGGCCGAGGGTTTTATCGACGAAGACCGGAAAACCGTGAACCTAACCGAGTACGAAATCTTCGGCGAGATCAAGCGGCGCAAAGAACGTTACCGGGGTCTTTTCGTTGACGATCTGAAGGGACTCAAGGACCTGGATTATGTCGTCCATTCCGACTTTGGGATCGGCCAGTTCCGGGGTTTGACCGTGATGGAGGTAGAAAACGCGAAAATCGAATGCCTGCGGATCGATTACGCCGAGGGCGGGAAGGTTTTCCTGCCCATCGAACGGATCAACCTCCTGGAGCGCTACGTCGCCACTACCGAAAAAACGCCGAAGTTATCCAAGCTCGGCGCCGAAGCCTGGATCCGGACCAAGAAAAAAGTCAAGAAGGCGACCGAAAAAATCGCCTATGACCTGATCCGCCTTTACGCTCAGCGCATGCAAGCTCCAGGGTTTGCCTACCCGAAAGACGCCCAGGAAATGACCGAACTCGAGGCCGGTTTCCCGTACGATGAAACCGAAGACCAGATCCGGGCGATCCGGGATGTCGCCCGGGATATGGAATCGCCAAAACCTCAGGAACGGTTAATTTGCGGGGATGTTGGATACGGCAAGACCGAAATCGCCTTGCGCGCATCCTTTAAGGCCGCCCTGGGGGGCAAGCAAACCGCCATCCTCTGCCCCACCACCCTGCTCGCGTTTCAGCATTACAACACCTTCCGGAAAAGGCTTAATCGGTTCCCGATCCGGGTGGAAATGATTTCCCGGTTTAAGAAAAAAGAAGAACTGAAAGCAATCGTCGGCGACCTGGCCCGGAGTACGGTCGATATCGTGATCGGCACGCACCGCCTGCTGCAGCCGGATATCGAAATACCGAACCTGGGCCTGCTGGTTATCGACGAAGAGCAGCGCTTCGGGGTGATCCAGAAAGAAAAATTCAAGAAACTCAAACCCGGGATCGATATCCTCTATTTATCCGCGACGCCGATTCCGCGCACGCTTTACATGTCCCTGACCGGAATCAAAGACATATCCAATATCCACACTCCGCCGCCGGGCCGGAAGGACATCGAAACCCGGGTCATGTTCTGGGACGACGACGAGATCAAGCGGATCGTCGAAGCCGAACTAAAACGCGACGGCCAGGTATTTTTTATCCACAACCGGATCCAGTCCATCGAAATAATCCGCTCCCGGCTCCAGAATCTTTTACCCGAGATTCGCATCGGGTTGATCCACGGCCGGATGCGGACCGACCTCAGCGAGCGCCGGATGATCGATTTCCTTGCCGGTAAATACAACCTGCTCCTTTCGACGGCGATCGTCGAATCCGGGCTGGACATGCCCCGGGTCAACACGATCATCGTCAATGAAGCCCACAAGTTCGGCCTGGCCGACCTCCATCAGCTCCGCGGCCGGGTGGGTCGGAGCGACCTGCAGGCTTACGCTTATTTTCTTATCCCCGAGGTCCGGGTCCTGACCGAGGACGCGAACAAACGCCTGAGCGCCCTCAACTCCTACACCTCGCTCGGTTCCGGTTTCCGCCTCGCCCTGAGGGATATGGAAATCCGGGGCATCGGCGACCTCCTGGGTAAGGAACAGTCGGGCGTAATGGATTCGATCGGCTATCACCATTACGTAAAAATTCTGAGCGCATCGGTGAACGAAATGCGCGGGACCAGGGTTTTTACTGAACCGGTCCTTTCCCTGAAGATCGACGCGTATTTCCCGTCCCCGTATATCGAAAGCGCCTATGAACGGACCGCGCTTTATAAAAGGCTGCTGGACGTGGAATCAAAATTCGAGCTGGAATCGATCCGGAGCGAGATCCTGGACCGGTTTGGCCGTTATCCCCGGGAAGTGAAAAATATGTTTTACGTGTCGGAGATCCGGCTCCGGGCGATCGAACTCGGCGCCACCGAGGTTATCCAGCGCGGCGACAAGATTTTATTTTTCCGTAAGAACAACGTCATCGACCATGTCGTGTATGAAGACAATGATTAAATTTAGAAAAGCTCCATGGATGCCCCGGTCAAGCCGGGGAATGACAACAAACCAAAAGGGGCGGCAAAAGCCGCCCCTTTTTTGTTTTACTCTTTGCGCTATGCCCTTTGCCCTATGCTCCGGCGAACCAGCGCTACTCCAGATCCGGCTGGGCTTTGCTGCTCCGACGAATCGCCCAGATCATGGCCGCGAGCAGAATAACGATGATCACCCACGTGTACCATTTGTGCAGGTCGGCCCGGACCAGGAGCGGCGCGATCAAAAGGCTGACCAGGTTGACCACCTTGATCATCGGGTTGAGCGCCGGGCCGGCCGTATCCTTGAGCGGATCGCCCACGGTATCGCCGACCACGCCCGCTTTGTGACGCTCGCAGCCTTTGCCGGTGTTGTCATTGATATTACGCGGCTCGTCCTCGATGGATTTCTTGGCGTTATCCCAGGCGCCGCCGCTGTTGGCCATGAAAACCGCCAGCAGCTGGCCGCTCAGGATCACGCCGGCCAAGAATCCGCCCAGGGCCTCGACCTGCAGGACCAGCCCGATGATGATCGGCATGAGCACGGCGATCGTCGCGAGCGGAATCAGCTCTTTCTGCGCGGAGCGGGTGGAGATCCCGACGACGCGCGCGTAATCGGGTTTGACCGTGCCTTCCATGATCCCCGGGATGCGGAACTGCTTGCGCACTTCGTCGACGATCTGGCGCGCGGCGCGGGTTACGGCCCGGATCGAAAGGGCGCTGAAAAGCCAGGGCAGGGCGCCGCCCAGGAGCAGCCCCACGAAAACTTTGGTGTCGGAAATGCGGATCGCGTTGATGATCTTATCCGCGGCGAATCCGAGTTGGGCCTGGACCCGGCCGACGTCGGTGATGTAAGACGCGAAAAGGCTGACCGCGGCAATGACCGCCGACGCGATGGCCACCCCCTTGGTGATCGCTTTGGTCGTGTTCCCCACCGCGTCCAGGTCGGCCAGGATCTGACGCGCCTTTTTAGTCTCGGCGTCATCCTTGTCGTGCCAGGACATTTCCGCGATGCCGTTGGCGTTGTCCGATATCGGACCGTAAGAATCCATGGCCACGTTGTTGCCCGTGTGGCTGAGCATGCCGATGCCGATCATGGCGACCGCGTAAAGCACGTAGATCGGGTTGGCGGAACCGCCGTAGAGCAGAATGGCGAACACGAAGGAAAGGGCGATCACGAGCAGGGCCCAGACGCTCGATTCCATGCCGACCGAAAGGCCGGATAGAATGATCGTGGCCGGGCCGGACTTGGCTGATTTCACGATCTCCTTGACCGGCGTGTGTTTGGTCGAAGTGAAATAAGAGGTCAAGGGGTTGAAGGCCACGGCCAGGCCGACGCCGATCGTGGTGAGCATGGCCAGGCGCCAGTCGCCGGCGTAAAGGATCGCGACCAGGAACGACCACAATATCGTGTTGAAACTGGAGACTTCGTAAGACCGGAACATCGCTTCCTCCGCGTCGTGCGCGCGCAGGAATTTCAGCGGAAATTTTTCCCAGATCGGAACCGCGAACGTACCCAGGATCGAACTGATGACCCCGATGCCCCGGATGATCAGGGGATAGACGATCCACTTCAAGCTGTGGGCCGGATCGAGCTGGATCAAAACCAAGCCCAGGATCAGGGCCGATACGATCGTAACCTCGTAGCTTTCGAATATATCCGCGGCCATGCCCGCGCAGTCGCCCACGTTATCGCCGACCTGGTCCGCGATCACCGCCGCGTTGCGGGGATCGTCCTCCGGGATGTCCTTCTCCACCTTGCCGACGAGGTCGGCGCCCACGTCCGCCGCTTTCGTGTAGATGCCGCCGCCGACCCGCATGAAGAGGGCGATCAGGGTGCCGCCGAACCCGAAACCGAGCAGGGCGTCGGGCGCGGCCTTGCCGAAGATGATGAAAATGACCGTGCCGCCGAGCAAACCCAGACCGTCGGTGAGCATGCCCGTGACCGTGCCGGCGTAATAAGCGATCGAAAGCGACTCGTTAAAGCTGCGCCGGGCGGCCGAACAGGCGCGCACGTTGGCCTGGATAGCCATGCGCATGCCCAGCTGGCCGACCAGCAAAGAAAAAATCGCGCCGATGACAAACGCCACGGTGCGCCCGACCGCGATGACGATCTGCGCCGATCCGCCGAACTCCCTGATGGCTTCGACGGTGGGCTGCGCGATGTAAACGCTGAAAAACAGGGCGACGCAAAGCAGGCCGATGACCGGCAATATCGTCTTCAACTGCCGGTTCAGGTAGCTATCCGCGCCGATGCGGATCGCGTTCCACACCTCCTGCATTACGGCCGTGCCTTTGTCTTTTTTGAGTACCGAGCCCCTCAGGAACCAGGCGTATAAAAGGGCGATGAAAGCGACGAACAGCACGCCCATGATCGAAAGCTGCTCAAACCCGTTTAAACCGTGCCTCGAACCGAGACCTAAAATATTCATATCCCTGCCTCCATTTATCGAAAATCAGTCGGAATAAAATAAAACTGTTTATTATATACAAATTATCGTAAAAGTCAATGAAGGTTTGATCGCGAATGCTATTAAATCCTAAATCACAATTTCGAAATTCTAAACAATACCGAAATCCGAATTACCCAAACAAAAATAATTATAAATCTTTAGTATTTGTGATTTGGAATTTATTTAGAATTTCGTCCGCAAATTTTCGTGACGGATTAGATATTCGTATTTCTCGTTTTCTCCGTCCTGATTGACTTATCGCCATTTCCGGATATCATATCCCACAAGGAGGCGCCATGGCTTACAATATCCTGGTTATCAATCCCGGCGCGGGTTCGACCCGGGTCGCTTTATTCAATGATGCCCGTCCGGTTTTCGAAGAAAATATCAAGCACAGTCCGGATGAACTGCTGAAGTTCCCCAAGATCATTGATCAGTACCAGTTCCGCAAAGATAAAATAATGGATCTGCTCAAGGCAAAAAGCGTAGACCTTAAATCGCTTAATGCCGTGGTCGGACGCGGCGGTCCTTTCCGACCCCTGACCAGCGGAACTTATCCGGTCAATGACAAACTCGTGAGCGACATCAAAGCCGGTAATTATCAATCCGAACACCCGTCGCTTCTGGGCGCGATGATCGCCAAGGAAACCGCGGATTCACTCGGAATTCCGGCCTATTTTGTCGATCCGGTTTCGGTCGACGAATTCTGGGACCGGTCGCGGTTTTCCGGATTGAAGGATATCAAGCGCAAAGCGCTGAGCCACGCGCTCAATGTCCGGATGGTCGCCAAAATGACCGCGAAGAAAATAAATAAACCCTACGATACCTGCAATTTCGTAATCGTTCATTTGGGCACGGGGATCACGGTCGCCGCGCATCTCCAGGGCAAGCAGGTCGATTCGTCCAATGCCAACGAGGACGGTCCGTTCTCGCCCCAGCGAACCGGCTCCCTGCCGACCATGCCCCTGGTCCAGATGTGCTTCAGCGGGAAATTCAAATTGGACGACATGAAGAAGAAGATCCAGCGCGAAGGGGGTCTACTTTCCTATTTGGGCACGGACGATATCCCGGCCGTGGAAAAACGCATTAGCGAAGGCGACAAGGAAGCCGAAGCGGTCTATGACGCGATGATCTATCAGGTCGCCAAGGAAGTCGGCGCCTACGCGGTTGTTTTAAAAGGTAAGATCGACGCGATCATCATTACCGGCGGTATCGCCAATTCTAAGGTGTTCGTTGAAAAACTGAAGGAATGGATCGGCTTTCTCGCCCCCAATGTCTACGTCTATCCCGGCGAGGGTGAAATGGAAGGATTAGCCCTGGGCGTCTTGAGGGTTTTAAATAAGGAAGAAGCGGTTAAAACCTATCAATAATTGACAACCGCTGTTTTATGGTTATAATCAGGCATCAAAAAATTTTACCTTTAAGGAGGAATAGATGAAAAATATGGTTAATCTGAAATTTGATGAAATACCGAACCGGTGGTACAATATTATTCCCGACCTGCCCGAGCCCCTGCCGCCGCCCATGAATTCCGATGACGGCCGGTCCCAAATCCAGAGCCTGCCGAAAATGATGATCGGCGAATGTTTAAAACAGGAATTCTCGACGGAAAATTGGATCGATATTCCGGGCGGCATCATGGACCTGTACGCTAAAGCCGGCCGGCCGCGTCCCCTATTCCGGGCGAATAATCTGGAAAAGAAGCTCGACACGCCGGCCCGCCTTTATTACAAAAGCGAATTTTTCAGCCCGACCGGCAGCCATAAAGTCAATACCGCCCTGGCCCAGTGCTGGTACGCCAAGCAGGAAGGTTTTACCCGGATCACCACGGAAACCGGCGCCGGCCAGTGGGGCACCGCCCTTTCATACGCCTGCGCGGTCGCCGGTTTGAAATGCACGGTCTACTGGGTGCGCAGCGTTTATAATTGGAAAAAAGACCGGTTGAACTTCATGAAACTGCTGGGGGCCGACGTCTACGCCTCGCCCAGCCCGCACACCAAATTCGGTAAGTCCTTATATGACAAGGATAACAATCATAACGGATCGCTCGGCATCGCCATCTCCGAAGGTTTGGAAGATTCGATCAACGATCCCAAGGCGACCTACGCGCTGGGATCGGTGCTCAATCACGTCCTCATGCACCAGACGATCATCGGCCAGGAAACGCAAAAGCAGTTCGAGCTCTTCGGCGATTATCCGGATCTCGTCGTGTCCTGCCTGGGCGGCGGATCCAATTTCGGCGGCTTCGCCCTGCCGTTCATGGGCGAAGTCCTGAAAAAGGGGAAAAAGATCAAGTTCCTCGCGGCCCAGAGCAAGGTCGCGCCCAACCTGCAGGGCAAATACGAATACGATTTCGCCGACTACGCGGAAATGACCCCCAAGCTGATGATGTACACCCTCGGGCACAAAACCGACATGGAACCGATCAAGGGCGACGGCCTGCGTTATCACGGTTGTTCGCCGATCCTCAGCCTCCTGCGGAACAAGGGCTATATCGACACGATCGCTTATCCGGGCGACGAGAAACACGTCTTTGAAAACGCGAAATTGTTCATGGAGACCGAAGGCTGGCTGCCCGCGCCGGAATCCGCGTACTCGGTGTGCGCGGCAATCGACGAAGCGCTGAAATGCAAGGAATCGGGCGAGAAGAAGTGCATCGCCTTCAACGTCAGCGGCCACGGCTTTCTCGATATCCCGGGTTACGTTTCCGTGTTGGGAGTAAAATAAGGAACTGATTTTTAATTACCTTCAAAACCCGGTAAAATCCCGTTAAGGGCAGAGCCTTTTAACGGGATTTTATTTGATGAAAACCCGTCAATTGCTGCCCACGCAACGAATTGTCGCTTGACAGGCTAATATATATCGTTAATATTTGATCTATGAATATTTTCAGCACCATTTCGCTGTTCGCGGCGGTAATTTATATGTACATCGGAATATATGTCCTGCAGGCGAACTTCCGTTCAACCCTGAACCGCTTTTTCTTATTGCTCTGCTTTTCCTTTTCCATCTGGTCTTTTGCTTATTCTTTTTTCATCATCGCTCCGGACAAAACGGCCGCCTGGACGTGGTACCGCATAGCCAGCATCGGCTGGATCACGACACCGGCCGGCCTACTCCTCTTTTCGCTGCAGTTGGTGGAACGCGGCCGCCTGTTGAAAAAACCCTGGTTTTACCCCGCCATTCTTCTTCCCTGCGCAGCATTGCTGATTCGCTCCCTGACCGGATCCTTCCTCACCCGTGATTTTTACTTGTCGCGATACGGCTGGAAAGAAATCCTCGTGGTGGATGAGTGGACCCTGGCCTACGACATTATCTATCTTCTCTACGTGGGGGTCAGTTTTTTCCTTATTTACCGGTGGGGACGACTATCGAACCACCCCATAAAATGGCGACAGGCGAATTTAATCGTTTGGCCCGGGATTATCACAGCGGTACTCGCCTCGACGGCGGACCAGATCCTGCCCTATTTCCCGTTTTATCAGATACCCGGCATGGCCCAATTCATTCTCCTGATCTGGATCTTCGCCATCTGGTATGCGATCGCGAAATTCAAACTCATGACCATTTCCATAGTAACCGCCGCCGGAGAAATCATGACCGCCATGTTTGAGGGTGTGATCCTGCTCGACGGAGAGTCCCGGATCCATTCGGTCAATCGGGCCGCGGCCCAAATTCTGGGCTGGTCGGAAAAAAACCTTAAATCCAAACCCATCACCGAAATCCTGTCCCGAAGCCCGTTTCTGGACAAAACCCAGATCCAGCAGTTGCTCAAGGACGGACCGGTGAGAAATTTCGAATTCCCCCAGCAGTCCGTCTCCGGAAAAATTTCCACGATAAGTCTATCCGCGTCTCAGGTCCGCGACCAGTACGGCCAGCCGATCGGCGCGGTTCTCATCATCCGCGACATATCGGGCGTTAAGCATGCCGAAGAGGAACTCCGCTTCATGGCGACCCATGATCCGCTGACGAAAATACCCAACCGCCTGCTCTTCAACGACCGCGTCAACCAGGCGCTGTCCCGGGCGCGGCGCTATGGCCATTCGGTCGCGATGTGCCTGATCGACATGGACCATTTCAAGGAAATCAACGACACGTTCGGCCACGATATCGGTGACGGCGTATTGCAAAGTACGGCCCAGACCGTCAAGAAATGTATCCGGGAATCCGACACGGTCGCCCGCTTGGGCGGGGATGAATTCGCGCTGATTCTTACCGATCTCAAGGATTCGGGGGAAGCGGTCATCGTCGCGGACCGGCTCTTAAAATCGCTTTCCAAACCGATCGCCGTCGGCACGCACCAGATCCGCACGACCTTCAGTATCGGTATCGGTATTTACCCCGCCGCCGGCAACAACCTGGAAGAATTGATGAAAAACGCCGACCAGGCGTTGTACTACGCGAAGACCCAGGGACGCAATAATTACCAGGTGTACGTTCCGCTCCTGGGCAAAACCGACGGTGAACAAAGCCCGTTTGAGGAAGATATCCGGCAGGCGGTCAAACAGAACGCATTTGAGCTCCATTACCAGCCGATATACGATTTTAAAACCCGGCATCTTTCCGGAATCGAAGCCTTGCTCCGGTGGCGCCACCCGAAATTGGGTCTGATCCCGCCGATGGATTTTATCCCCCTGGCGGAAAGGATGGGGCTGATGACCGCGATCGGCGAGTGGGTGCTCCGGAAAGCCTGCCGGCAAATAAAAATATGGCAGGACCGCGGGCTCGCCGGAATTCCGGTCGCGGTGAATATTTCCGTCGAGCAGTTCGATCCGTCGAAATTGGTCGCCCTAATCAAAGACAACCTGGAGGAAACCGGTCTCCGGCCCGATCTGGTGGCGATCGAGATCACCGAATCGACCGCGATCCGGGATATAAATAAATCGATTGACACCATCAACCGCCTGCGGAATCTTGGCGTTTGCATCATCGTCGACGATTTCGGCGCCGGCTATTCTTCCCTGAGCTGGCTTAAGGATTTGCAGGTCAACGCCATCAAAATCGATAATTTCTTTATCCAAAACATCGCCGACGATTACCATTACGCGGCGATCGTCAAGGCGATTATCGCCTTCGCCCACGGCCTGAATATCCAGGTGATCGCCGAGGGCGTGGAAACCCAGACGCAACTCGATTTTCTGTCGGCGGAAAAACCCGGGAATGAAATAACCCATCAGTGCGATCAAGCCCAGGGTTATATCTTCAGCCAACCGGTCTCCGCGGACGAAATCGAAAAACTGTTCATCGCCCCGAAGTCCGAATAATAATGATTTTCGCCCGTATTATCCTGGGTTTATTTTTCGGCTTTTGAGATTACAGTGATTTACAATTGATTACAGTGATAAGAGCGATGAATATTAGTCAGAGCTCTTTTTTATATTCTTGACATCAACCGGGAAATTATTAATATCAAACATGCGTAAATTGATTTGGTTTCTTCTGGCCGGGCATTTGCTGGTTTCGCTTTTTTTTCTCGCGCCGGTTTTATACCGCTCCAGCGGCGAATTCCTCCGTACGATCAACATGACCGATGAAGCACGGAAGGAAATGATTTACGGTACTTTCTACCGGACCATGGCCGATTACCTGAAAAATATCCCGTCCGACGAGAACGCGGTCATTCTCACTCCACCCCGCGCGTACGCCCATTATTTTTGGGTCCTCAACTATTATTTCCTGCCGCGCCGGATCTTTGCCCTTCCCGACTCGTTGTTAGGGGACGAAAGTCTGACGAACCGGTTGCGCATAAAATTTTCCCTTTTCACCCGGCCGGATGGTTTCTTTTTTGACCGGTTTCCGCCTTTGCCTTCCCCGGATCTAAAATGACCTTCCGGGCGGTTCTTTTTTTTCTCAGCCTGCTTACGGGCGGGATCTTCGTCTGGAAATACTTTTTCAAGCACTCGCTGTTCATCTCCTGCGCGGTCTTTCTGGGCGCGTACGTCACTCTCATCTTCTATGCCCTCGCCATCGGCCTGCCGCTCAACGTTTTTATCGTGAATTTTCCCCTGGTGCTTTTCCCCTTCGCTTTTCCCGGGATAAAATCCCGGCCCTGGTCGGCATTGCGACCGGTCAAACCCGGCCGTCTTGATTATATCCTCAGCGCGGTGATCTTAATTTTTTTCATCCTCGGCATCATCCACGTCATGAAAACCCCCCTGTTCGAGCGTGACGGATTGGGTATCTGGTTGACCAAGGCAAAAACGATTGTCCTGGACCGGACTTTTCTTTCGGATAATTTCCTGAACCCCTGGCGGATCCAGGATTCTCCCCGTTATCCGCTCTTCCTGCCTTTGTTCGAGGGTTCTTTCATGTTTCAGACCGCGATTAACGAATTGACGGTCAAGCTGGTATTCGTTTATATCTGGTTTCTCATCCTGGGCCTAATATACGAAAATCTTGTCCGGAGATCCGGCCGCGCCGCCCAATTAAGCGTGATCGCCTTATGCGTTATCCCCGCGTATTATCTCATGCCCGACGGAAGCCTGCATACCGGTTACGCGGACATTCCGATCAGCCTCTTCTATCTGAGCGCCGGGCTTTTGCTGATGAATTATTTCCAAACCGGGGCGAAAATTTCCCTCGTCGGCGCAGGCCTGGCCGTCGCTTTTTCCGCGTTCACGAAAAACGAAGGCTGGGCTTTTGGTTTAAGCATTCTGGTTGTCTTGATTTTTACCCGGCGGAAATTTTCCGACCTGGCTTTGTTCCTCGCGTGCGCGCTCGTCCCGAACATCCCCTGGCTCCTGACCCTCTACCGGTTGCCCGGTCTTTATCAGGAACATTACCTGCGGCGGATCCCGGAGATAGTCCCGCGTCTGGTTCACATCCCCCTGATCCTTAAAAATGCCGTCTTCGAAATCATCAATATCCGCCATTGGGGTATCCTCTGGCCTACAATACTAGCTTTTTTCATATTCTTTAAACCCTCGTCCGTCATCCGTTATCTGTTATCCGTGATTTTGATCACGGTTGCCGGTTACCTCGGAACCTACTTGTTTACCACCTGGGATATCTCCTTCCAAATGAGCGTTTCGTTCGCACGCCTGGTTCTCCATGTCACGCCCTTGATGATGCTACTCCTGGCGCATAATTATCTCGATGGAATTATCCGGCCGACCGCTTGATTTTCACCCCTGCGACATGTTCTTGACCTTGCCCGCCCGGATCATATAATAGTCCATGGCCAACATCCAAAAGACCGAAGGGATCATCCTCCGCACCCGGCCGTTCAAGGAGTCAAGTCTCATCGCCAGCGTCTTCACTCGGAAGTTTGGCAAGATCAAGATCATCGCCAAAGGTTGCCGCCGGCCGAAAAGCAAGATGTGCGGAACCCTGGAACCTTTCGCGCGCGACGAAATCATATTCTACAAGCGGGAGGCGAAGGACCTTTACACCCTGTCCGACGCCGCGACCATAAACGAATTCATGCCGATCCGGATGTCGGTTCGGAAAATCGCCGCCGCCCAGACGCTATGCGAATTCATTGATAAAACCAGCCCGGCGGAGGAAGCGGATGAAAAAGTCTACGCCCTGCTCCTCAATTTCCTTAAAATCGTGGCCGACGCCGAAGAATCGACCCTGAAAGCCATCGCCTATCTTTATCTGTTGCGGGGGACGGCTCACGCCGGGCACCGTCCGCACCTCGAGAACTGCGTCCGGTGCCACGCGGAACTAACCCGGACCGGAGAAAAATCATATTTCAGCCTGGCCGGCGGCGGCGTGGTCTGCGACCGGCATTTTGACGACACGGTCGTCTTACTCCGGCCGGAAACGATCGCGGTCTTGCAGCAGGCCTTCGATACCAAAAAAATAATCTTCACCCGCACCGCGCTCGAAGAAATCGAACGCCTGATCCCGCGTTATATTGAATACCATCTGGACGGTCTGTCCTTAAACAGTTTAAAGCATTTGTCGTAATCGAATCCGCCCGGCATATTGACAATAAATAATATTTGTTTATCATTATAGAAAGGAGGCGGTATGCTGATTTTATGTCTGGCCTTTTTATTGAATCAAACTCAGAATATCATTTTACCCCAGTCCATGACGCCTGAGGAAAGCCTGCGGGTCGATCAAATCGGCCAGGGGCATATCGTCACGGCGCCGCCGAACCAGTGGGTGGAAACGCCCGGTGAATTCGAACCTCAAAAAGGCGCCTTCGTCGGGTGGATGTACAACAGTTATAACACCATCTTCCGGGAAATCATCCGCGAATGCGCGGCCGTGGGTAAAGTCTTTCTTTTCCCCAGCGGCACGACCGAACGAACCAACATGCAGAACTACCTCACCTCGAACGGTATCCCCCTGGACAGCATCACCTTCATGATCTATTCTAAAAATTCGATCTGGATGCGGGATTACGGCCCGCATTTCATGCGCAAGCAGGATCGGAACGAGGGGATCGTCGATTTCATTTATAACCGGCCGCGGCCGCAGGATGATTCCCTGCCGGTTTTCATCGGCGGTCAGTGGAGTATCCCGGTCTACGGTTCGCCCCTTTCCCATCCGGGCGGTAATTTCATGCAGGACGGCATCGGCACCGGTTTTTTCAGCAGCCTGATCTACGAGGAGAATTCGGGATACAGCGCCGCTCAGATCGCCCAATTGATGATGCAGTATAACGGCCTGGAGCAGGTCATCCCCCTGAAGCGAATCAACATCGAGTATACCGGTCACATCGACCTCTGGACGAAGATCCTCAACGACACCCTGATCATGGTCGGCGAGTACGCCGCGGGTCATGCCAACGACACGGTCCTCGACAACCGCGCCGATTCCCTCACCCGCTGCAAGAACCGCGAAGGGTTCCCGTACCGGGTCGTGCGCATCATTATGCCCTGGTCCACGGCTTCCGCGCCTCCGACTTACATCAACTCGTTCTTTTTCAACAAAAAAATCCTGGTTCCGACCTGGGGCCTGGCCGAAGACACGACCGGGTTAAGGGTCTACCGCGATGCCCTGCCCGGTTACACGGTCGTCGGCATCAACTGTTCGGCCATGGGCGGGTCGGGCGGCGCCATTCATTGTATAACCATGCAGGATCCGAGCAACCGGTGGGTGCATATCCGCCATTACAGGCTGCCCGACACCAGCGACACGCTCAATCCTTACCGGGTGCGCGCGCAGATGACCTACAGCGGCAACTTACAGCCGGAATCGACATTGGTTTTTTACGCGGTGAGCGGCAGTCCCTCCGACCAGACGGTCGCGCTCTCGGCGGTCGCCGACACGCCGAGCATCTACGCCGGATATATCCCGGCCCGGCATTGGGGCGACACGGTCTATTATTATCTGCTGGCGAAAAACGACCAGTCGATCCGACGGACGTCACCGGTGGACGTACCGCCCCACCGCTTTTCCTTCCGGGTCCGGTCCGGCGTCGTCGTGGAGGAAGGCAATAAAAAAGACTTCTTCGGCGCGCGGGTCGCTCCCAACCCGGCCCGGGGCAGGGTCGCCATCACCCTGAACGTACCCTCGGCGACGGCGGTTTGGATCGATATTTATAACGTCCTGGGTCAAAAGGTCCGGACCTTTTCCGGCATGGCGCGCGCCGCGGGGCCGTACGTGCTGAACCTCGACCTAATCGACGATCTCGGGAACAAGCTGAACGAGGGCGCCTATTTCTACCGGCTGATCACCGAGCAGAACGTCAAAACCGGGAAAATCCTGGTTTTGGATTAAGCCCCCGGAACCGGCCATGATCCGCTTGCTGACGTTGACAATCTTGATCATCCTGCCCGGCGTGACGCCGGAAAAACCGGACACCAATTTCAAATCTATTCACCAGGTCCAATCCGAGAAACATGCGGCCGATACCCTGCGTCCGGACACGGTCAAGAAAATCGAGCCCGCCCGAGTGGAATTAATACCCGCGGTCGTGCCCAAAACCAAAGCGCTGAGTTACGCATCGCTCTTCGTCGTCGTCATCCTGCTCCTGACCATCCTGATCTTGATTCTAATCTTAATCCGCTCCCGCCGGAAGATCAAACGGGAATAGAACTCCCATGACCGATGACGGTGGTACCCGGTGATATTCTGTGCGTTAATAATTGCCTTGACCGGTCCGCCGGATCCGGAATCGGTTCGATCCATACATCAGGTTGAAAATGCCCGTTATCTAAACACCGCGCAATTTTCATCGATCCAGCCGGCTCGCCAGCCGTTCCTGCCGCTCGGACCCCGGCTCGACGGGCTGGTCAAGAACTATTACGGCTACCTGCCTTATTGGATCGACACCACCGCCTACGCTTATTTCCCGATGGAACTCCTGACGCACATCGGTTACTTCTCGGTGGATATCGATCCCGCGACCGGCGGTCTGGGCGCGATACCCAATCTCTCCCGTTTCACCAAAATCCGGGACTACGCCCATACCCGGGGGGTCAGGATCCACATGACCTATACTGTTTTTTCCAGCTCCAACGTCACCAGTTTCCTGAATAACGCGGCCGCCCGGTCGGCCGCGATCGCCGGGATCCGGAATTTCATGACCAATTACGGACTGGAGGGCGCGAACATCGATTTTGAATTCGTCACGAGCTCGGTCCGCGACAGTTTTAACCGTTTCATCAACGACCTCGCCGCCGATCTGCACAATCATCCGGACGGCCGCAAAGAGCTTTATATCGCCACGCCCGCGGTTCCCGAATGGTATCCCGGGTACGATTTTGCCTACCTGTCCGGCCGATGCGACGGTCAGTTCATCATGGCCTACGACTACCACTGGAGCGGCTCGTCAACCGCGGGTCCGGTTTCGCCCAGCGTACCCTCTTCTTTTTGGGGATCCTATTCCGTGGCAAAAAGCATCGGCAGTTATAAAATTTACGGCGTGAACGGCCAGAACATCATTCTGGGACTCCCCTACTACGGTTACGACTGGCCGACGACGGACGAAAGCATGGGCAGTTCCACCACCGGTTCCGGATCCGCGGTCGTATATTACAACGCCTATCCCAACGCCAATTCCTATGGCCGCCTTTGGGATGAAAATTCCCTGACCCCGTGGTACCGCTATAACACTACCGGCTGGCATCAATGCTGGTTTGATGATTCGGTGTCGCTTTTTTTAAAATTCAGCATGGCGGTTGATTCCGCGCTCCAGGGCGCAGGCTGCTGGGCGCTCGGCTATGATCGGGGCTATGACCATATATGGAACGCGATCCGGCGGGCTTTCGGGGTGGAACCTCCGCTCCGGCATTTCACGGCCGAAGTCAACATCGACAGCCTTAACGTCCGGGACGGCCCCGGTTCATTATATCGAATTCTGACCACGGCCCGGATCGGATCCAGACTCACCGCGTTCGATTACGTGAACAACTGGTACAAAGTCTATTTCCCGGCCGCGGCCGGACCTTACTACGCCTGGATTTCGGGCGGCGACGGCATAACCTACCAGGATCTAAAAGGAACGACCCAGAACGCGGTTATCCGGGTGACCGCGGACCTGCTCAACGTTCGGGAAGGGCCGGGTACTTCATATCCGATCATAACCCGGATCAGCCGGGATCAGGTCTTTGTCGCGGATTCGACGGACGCCGGCTGGGCGAGGATTTACCTGCCGGTCATCGCCGGTTTTAGCCGGGGATGGATTTCGCAGACCTATGCGAACACGATCCCAAATCCCGAAGACGCGAACCCGTATAACTGCGTCCTGTCCGAACTGGCTTACCCGGCGACCGTGAATGAATACGACACTTTCGAAGTAAGGTTAAAGCTGACCAATACGGGCTGGGGACCCTTTGACACGCTGGTTCTGCTGGATGGCGACAACGCCAGCCCGTTTTACCGGCCGGTCTACTGGGCGGATTCGGGCCATGCCGAGACAAACGGTTTTCCCGGCTTGCCCAACCAGACATTTTATCTCACCGCCAAGTTCAAGGCGCCGCACGTCACCAATTCGACCACGATTTCCGACACGTTCCGCTTCGCGCGCAAGGCGGTCGACTTCGGTCCTTCTTTTATTGTGACGGTCACGATTAACCCGCTGGGCGTTGCCGAAGAAAAATCCCTTTCCTCCGGTGTCGGGTTCCGTATACCTTCGATCTTTTATGGAAATTTAAGGCTTGATCTCAATGGTCAAAAAGGAATCCGTGAAATTTCGGTTTACGACATCACGGGACGACGGGTAACACGGATGGCACCGAATACAGCTCGGGTCGTAGAATTGGGCGGCGGCCTTCCCGCCGGTATTTACTTCATAAACATCATCACGGACCGACAGATTCTAAAGTGTAAAATCGTCAAGATTCGATAATCCGTAATCATTGACTTCGACTTTTTTTTGACTATCATTACCCCATGGATCGGAAAATGGTTTTCAGCGGCATCCAACCCTCGGGTCGGCTCCACATCGGAAATCTGGTCGGCGCGATGCGCGAAATGATCAAACTCCAGAATGAATACTACTGCGTTTACGGCATCGTCGATTACCACGCGATGACCGTGCCCTTTGATCCGGCCGAGATGGAGAAACGGATCTTCGACTGCGCCGTTGATTACCTGGCCGCCGGCATCGATCCCCGGAAAAGCATCCTCATGCTCCAGTCCACGGTGCCCGAACACACGGAACTGGCCTGGATATTGAACACCGTCACTCCGATTTCCTGGCTCACGCGCGTCCCGACTTATAAGGAAAAGACGAAACAGAATCCCGATTACATCCACATGGGTCTTCTCGATTACCCGGTGCTCATGGCCGCCGACATCATCCTCTACAAAGCGGTCGCGGTGCCGGTCGGCGAGGACCAGCTCGCCCACCTCGAACTGACCCGGGAGATCCTGCGCAAGTTCAATTCGACTTTCGGCGAAACATTTCCCGAGCCCAAAGCCATCCTGGGCAAAGTGACGAAAATCCTCGGCCTCGACGGCGTCAGCAAAATGAGCAAGTCCCTGGATAACTGCCTGTACCTGGACGAAAGCCGGGACGAGCTCTGGAAGAAACTATCCACGGCCGTGACCGACACGAACCGCAAGCGCCGCTCCGACCCGGGTAACCCCGACGTCTGCAATATCTACACCATGCACCGCGCGTTCTCCAAACCGGACGAGATCGCCCACGTGGACCGCGAATGCCGGAAGGCCGGGATCGGCTGTTTGGACTGCAAGAAAATACTTCTGGAAAATATTATCTGGGAACTGACCCCTTTCCAGACGAAAAGAAAACAGCTGTCCTCGGATCCGGATTATATTTACGGTGTATTAAGGGAGTGCGGTCAGAAAGCGAAACAAATCGCCGAAACCACCATGGCCGAAGTTTACGGAAAAATCGGCATCAAAAAATACCATTAAAGTTACAATTCGAAATTCGAATTTCGGAATTCGAAATTAAATCAGTACGGTTTCACTTCATCGTCGTGAAGGGAAGCGGCGACCGCCTGGCCCATGAGATCGATATTTACCACCAGCCGGCGGCGCTTGTGATCCTCCTTGGCCAGGACGCCGATCGCGCCCGTCAGCGGCCCGGAAATGACCTGAACCCGGGCGCCGACCTGGAGATAGGCAAGCGGGTAAAGATTCCGGTCGCTCTCGACGAAAACCCGGATCGAGCGGATATCCTCGTCCGGAACCGGCATCGGCTGTCCGTTGCCGCAGATTTTCGCAACCCCGGGCGTGCGAAAAACTTTAAACCAGTTCTCCCGGTCTTCGTTCAGTTCAATGAATAAATAGTTCCGGAAAAGCGGACGACGGATTAACAGTTTACGGTCCCGGCGCCGGCTGGGAACGATTATTTGCGGTAAAAATGTTTCAATCCCTTTATCGGTCAGTATCTTTGCGACGGTCTTTTCGTGATTACAACGGGTATAAGCTGCGAACCAGCTCATGGCTGCGAATTATTTATCCGAAAAAGCGTTCGTTTGTTTATCCGCCTTTGAGAGCCTTGATTCTCGCTTCGGTCCGTTTCTTGTAATTTTTGGCACCCGAATGGCCGGGATCCAGGGCTAAAACCTGGTTGAAGGCCTTGAGCGCGTCATCGTATTTTTCCGCCGTGAAGGAGTTGATGCCTTTGTTATAAAGCGCCTCAACTTCCTCTTTGGTCGGTTTTTTCACGACCGGCGGTTTTGTACCGGCCGTGGTCGGTTTTTTCACGACCGGCGGTTTTGCGATTGTTATCTGTTTCTGAAGATCGGCGACCGCGACCTTGGCTTCCGCGTTATTGGGATCGAGGGTGAGAACCTTCTGCCAGAATTCAACCGCTTTGGCCAAATCCTTGGCTTGAGCCCGGCTCCGCGCCTCGGCCGCGTAAGCGACGATCAATTCCCCGCGCCGGGTTTCGATCTTTGCCAGATAGTCTTTGGCTTCGGCGTTTTCCGGATCCAGGGAAAGGACTAATTGAAAAGATTTCTGGGACTCGACCAGATTGCCTTCGGAGTAATAAATTGTGCCCTGCTGGAGGGAGTTCTTGATGCTTTTTTCTCTTTCCACGGCGGCCGTTTCCCGACGGATGGCTTCATCGGTTTTCTTCAAGTTGAAGACCAGTTTGGTTTTTATCCCCTGTTTGATCGAAACCGAGGCCACAAAGTCGACGTAATCCGGTTTGGAAATCGTGACCGTGTAATTACCGACCGGAACCCCCAGGTTGAAAGTCCCGCCCGTGGACCGGTAGCGTTTGTTCATCTCTTTAATGTCAACCGCGGAATTGGGTATCAGTTCTTTTGTGGTCATATCCTGAATGACGCATTCCAGGGTCCCGTATTTGGTTCCCTCGCGGAACAACCGGTTATTCGCTTCCACGCCGAATGTCAGGCGGGGTGAATAAGGCCGAAAACTGCCAAAGTACTCGACCTTGTTGATGGCGAACGTGGCGGAGAAATATTTATTGGTTTGCTTAACGCCGATCGCCGCGTCCCGGCCGCTCATTTCCACCATCAGCGCGACCCCGCCGGGGATCTTTATGGAGCCGCCGAAGAACAGGCCGACCACCCAGACCGAAGGTTTACGCGTCGCGTAATCGTTGCCGAGGATAAAAAGGTCGGTATTAAAATAGTGGCTCCTCCAGCTGTTGCCGACATACTCACCCCGGCCCAGGCCGATCACGAAGTCGACCGGTTTGAAGGTTTCCTGCATGGCGACATACAGCGAAAACAACTCCGGGATCCGGCCCGATGCCTGCTGGCCATAGCCCTTTTCTTCGACCGAACCGGCTTTCTTACCCATCCCAACCGAGGAAAGATAGGGATTATAGGAAATGTTGTCGATACCGACGAAGAAAGCAGGTTTATTGCCGTCGGCTTTTTTTAACAGGTACTTACCGCTCAAAGAATAGGTGTTGGGGGAAAACATGGAGAAAGATACCTCGCCCTTACCAAACCCGTAGCGGAAAACCATATTGAAAGATTTTATATCAGGTTTTACACTGTCGGTTGGATCGGGATCGCTGGTGAACATGGGCAAGGAGAATGTCAATCCGCCGCCCCACATTCCCGCAACATCATATTCGGGAACGGTCGGGACATTAATGTAACTCGAAGTTTTATTTAATTGCGCAAACAGTACCAAAGCAAAAATCATCATATCCGCCTCCTCTAATAATATTATATTATAATTATTTCTATTATATTGTCAAGGATCATATGGAGGGTATTAATACCTAATAAATTCCGATCGAGAATTCCGTCCTCTATCGGTGGTTTTTCTCTAACGGTATAAAACCGTTGCTGCGGTACCATGCCACGGTCTCGGTCATGCCTTTTTCCAGATCGTAGGACGGTCGGAATCCGAGTTCCCGTACCATTCGTTCATTTGAGCACAACCAATATTTCTGCGCCATTTCCCGGACTTTATCCCGGGAAATCACTCTTTTTTTCTCGGGGATCAGCGCGTCGTTGAGAATTCCGTACATCAGGCTGAGCGGAAGCGGGACCGGCAATTTCAGGAGCCGCTTTTTCCCCAATTGCCGGGCGATCGCGGCGATGATTTCGGAAAAAGCGTAAGACCGCCCGTCGCTCGCGAAATAAATCCGGTTATCGAACCGGTTATCAATGAGAATTTTCTGGATGATCCCGATCAGATCCCGGACATAGACCAGGTTTAGGTATTTCTCGCCAAACCCCGTTTGAGGGCAAATCCCGCGGTTGACTAACCGGACATATTTCAGGATCTCCATTTCGTACGGACCATAAACGGAAGACGGTCTCAGAATTATATGCGGAATTCCGCTTCGGACAACAACCGTTTCGGCCTGCAGTTTTGACCACCCGTAATCCGAAACCGGATTGGGTTTTATATCTTCGGAAATCCCCAGTCGCGACGGGCTTGCGCCGCAGGCGGCGTGCGAGCTGATGAAGAGGAGCCGCCCGACTCCGGTTTTCTGCATCGCGCTCACCAAATTTTTCGTCCCCAGGACATTGGACCGGTAAAAATCGTACCGGTTCCGGCCCATGGTTCGACCGGCGACGTGGATCACGACCTCGATTCCCTTCAGGGCTTCTTCGATCCCCCGGCCGGCTTCCATGTCGGCATAAGCGATTTCCACTCCCCGTTGTTTCCGATAAAAAGAAAGATCGGATGTGCGGCGCGCCAGAATCCGAATCGGCCGTTCCGCGGCCAGGATCGGAACCAGGTTCTTGCCGATAAAGCCGGTCGCGCCCGTAACGAGGTGCATAATCCCGGTTACGTTGTTTCCGTTACGGGTGGGAACGCGGTCCGATTAAAAATGGTAGGACAGGGAAAATTTGCGGTTGGAAGTGGTAAATTCGTAGATGTTCTGATCGACACCGACATCCAGCGAAAATCCGCTGGCCTTTATCCCCCCGCCGTAGGTGAAACCTATGCGCGCGCCTTCCGAATCGTAGAAATAACCGCCGCGCAGGATGATAAAGTCGAAATAATTGAGTTCCAGACCCGCGCCTTTCCAGGCTTCCTGAAATTCGTATTTTAGATTCTCGAAAAAGGTGTTGGTCGGGCTGGCAAACATGCCGACCAGGATTTTCGTGACGTCGCCGGTCAGGTTAATCTTGACGATCCGGGTATTGACCGGTTGGATTCTAAACCCCAGCCGCAAAGTGTAGGGCAACGGGTCGGCCTTGCCGGTTTCGGTGTAGCTTATGCTCGGGCCCAGATTTTGGAGTGCGACGGACAATGACAGAAAAGGAAACGGCTTGTACAGAACTCCGAAATCAAAAGCGTACGCGACCCCGATGCCGCCGCTCGTGATACCCAAATCCGGCATCCGCAGCCATACCCAGGGGGCGACGAGATAGGAATAAATGAATTTCCAGCCCGCGCCCAAACCTAATTGGGGGCTCAGCAGGATTCCGTAATTGGCGCCGATGGCGATGTCAAAGGTCGTGTATTCGCCCAGATAATTGCCTTCGAAATCGCGGACTTCGGTCTTGCCCGTGGTCAGGTAAATCACGTCCACGCCCAGCGTTCCGCTTTTCAGCGATTTAGTGAATCCCGCGTATTCATAATACATGTCCGGGTGCAAACCGGAAAGCCAGTTCGCATGCTGCAGGGACGCGATCATGCCTTCGATGAAGGAAAGCCCGGCCTGGTTATAATAACAGGCGGTCGCATCGTCGGAGATCGCGGAAAAAGCCCCGCCGAGAGCGGTGGAACGCGCGCCGGGCCAGATCATCAAGAAAACCGCGCCCGGACGCTGAGCCGCTCCCAAGAGGGAGCATAACAAAAACAAAAAGGTCCATATTTTGCGCATCAATAACCTCCTGCTAATGTAAATGTATTATATATAATTTAGACAATAGTGTCAAGATAGGGTTTAGCCTCCGGCCACGGAAAGGTTTCGGATTAAGACGTTTTCCGGTCCGATGTAATCCCCGGTAAATACTTCGGTCCGGCTGAAGGCCATATCGGACAGGGATTGAAAGATATTACCGCTGACCGAACCGCCCTTAACGGGTGTTTTAACCCCGCCCTGGTGATGGTAGCCGAAACGGATCTCGGATACGAAATCGCCCGTGATCGGATCCGGAAATAATTCGGAAAATTTAACGATTTCGTAATAATCGTCGATCTCCGCGTTCGGACGTAAGGTGCCGACCGGTTTGACGATCATATTTTTAAAAGTGCCGGTCGGCTCCAATCCCAGGTAATCGGCGTATTGTTTGCTCGCCATATATTTTCGGAAAATACCGTTTTCAATAACCGTGTGCTCCTGACCCGGTAATCCCTCTTCATCAAAATTGTCCGACCGGAGCCCATAAGGTATGACCCCGCTGGATAAAACGGTGAAAACGTCCCCCTGCGGCGGACCGGATATAATCGGCGCTCCGATTTCGAATTTGCTTATTCCCTGATCCTTAATCCGCGCGGACCCGTGAAATATGATGGGGAAAAATAAATTATAGATCATATCGGAACCGAAAACCACCGTGGCTTGGTGATTTCGGGGTATTTTGACCGTCAGCATATCCCGCGCGTAATCCTGGTGGCGTTCGATGTTCTCGATCAACCGGAGATGGTCGAAGTTACGACGTTCCAGGTTAAAATGCATTTCCGCGTCCTCCTTGCCGGAGCGGCTCAGAAGGGTCATATCGACTTCGATCCGGCCCTTTTCCTTTCGCGCCGCGATACCGGTTGAAGTGGATAATTCAATTTCCGCGGAGCTGAGGTAAATTTCGGCGCTGGAAAGATACACTCGGTCCGCCGTGGCGTGGCTCATAATCATATCCGCCAGGGCTCCGGCTTGGTCATGCGCCGACCGGAGCCGGGGATCAAGCATTTCCACCGCCGGGAACGGCTTGGGTCCGGTCAACCCGTAGGGACGGTTTTTAACCAGGGCGGCGCCGACTCGGGCGTCGGTTAGATACCGGTCTATATCCTCTCCGGGTTTGATAAAAAAAGTATACGCGCCGCGGAATACGCCGGCCTCCGCCTTCTGGTCGAGATAAACCGTCACTTCGTAGTAATGGGAATCAACCTCCCTTTCCGACTCGACGCCGTTCCGGATCAAATATAATTGGTGTTCCTTTTTGGTTACCCGGGAAATTTGAAAATCGTAAAATCCGTGGGCGGCGATGCGGTCCTTGATTTTTGTCAACATGAACACCTCCGCCTTTATCCGAGCCGGACCCGGGTCCGGATATGCGGACCGCCGGACGATACCGGAACGTTCTCTTTGTAACCCTTACCGCAGGTACCGCCGTCGAGTTCGAAATCATTGCCGATCATCGAGATATTTTGGAGCAGTTCCGGGACATAACCGGTAACGCCGAGCGGCGAAAATATCCGGTCGGTCAGCTTACCGTTCCGGATCTCCCGGCCGTAATGGACGATGATCTGAATGCCCCAGCCCTTGGGATCTTCCATGCCGCTCAATCCCTGCTCCAGATAAACGCCATTCTCAACCGCGGCGATGATTGCCGACGGCTGCAGGTCGCGGGGCTGGATAAAAGTATTGGACATGCGGGAATAAATTTTCCTTTCGTAGGATTCGCGCCGCCCGTTGGCGGTTTTTGGGAGACCCATCACTACGCTCGAATATAGGTCGCTGAGGCCCTGGATGTAGCGGCCATCCTTGATAATATAGGTCGGGCGGGCCGGCTCCCCCTCGTCGTCGATAAAATAGGAACCGTAGGCTTCGGGCACGGTCGGATCATCGACGATATTGACGATCGGGGCGGCGATCTGGGAACCTAAAAAATCCCGGGAACGGGCCCGGTCCTTCAGATACATGTCGATCTCGACCCCGTGGCCGAACGCTTCGTGAGCGATCAGCCCGGTTACCGGCGGCGCCGCGACGATATCGTAAAAACCGGGTGTAATCCGTTCCGCCCGCAATAATTTCCGCGCAGTTTCGATCATGTTGTCGATCTGGTCGTCCCGGACTTCGATCCGTTCCAACCCGCCCGTGCCGCCGGCGATAAGAAAATTGGATTTCATGGTTTTGCCGTCGGTTACGTAGGCAATCAGAAAATGGGTGACCCGCCGGACCTGTTCCTCGACAACCCGGACGCGGTTGATGAAAATTTTGTTTTCCCGGCGTTCCGCGTACATGGCCATTGCGTTTACCACCTGGTCGGCCCGCAGGATGCGGTCCCGGCGGCCGCGCATCAGGTCGAGCTTTTCGGTCGCGTTCATGGCCTCCGGACAAATTTGCTCTTCGGTCTGGTAGACCTTTTCCTGCGCAACACCAACCGGGATCTCGTATTTTGGGGGACGGCGCAAAACCGAATCCGTCGCCGCGCGGAAAAACCGGGTCATCCGGTCCGGATCGTCATCGTCGGTCGCAAACTCCTGGAAGTATTCGCCGTTAAATACGGTCAGAACCAGTCCCCGATTGGCTTTGAGGGCGGCGATCTTTTCGTCTTTCCGGTCGACGCGGATCTCCATCCCGCCGCCCGTGAAGTAAGTGGCGCTGGCGTAAGGAACCTTGCGTTCGGCTTCGGCGGTCAGTTCGCGGATCCGGCCGACTAAATTTTTATCCACAAAAATTACCGGGGCATAACCTTGAGGAAACGGTGTTTGCCGGCTTTGATCACGATCGGTTTCGTTAATTTTACGGTGAGATCGATATCCTTGACCGCCTTACCGTCGATGTCAATCGCCCCTTCGCGAACTTTGCGCTTGGCCTCGCTCCGCGACGCCATCAGGCCCGATTGACACAGGAGGTCGACAAGGTTGATATTTCCGGCGGGGCACTTGTACTCGGGCAGCTCTTTGGGCGTCTCCTTCTTGCTGAAGACTTTATCGAAATCCTGAGCCGCGTCCCGGGCCGCGTCCGACCCGTGATACATCCGGACAATGGTCTGGGCGAGATCAAACTTGATATCCCGGGGATTGACGCCCTTCTGCAGGGCGCTGCGGTATTCGTCGATTTTATGCGGGAAGGCGTCGGTGGTCAACTCAAAATACTTGATGATGAGCTCGTCGGGCAGGGACATGACTTTGCCGAACATATCCTTGACCGTTTCGGAGATGCCGATATAGTTGCCGTAGCTCTTGCTCATTTTTCGGACGCCGTCCGTGCCTTCCAGAATCGGCATCATCAGCACGACCTGGGGTTCCAGTCCGAACTCCCGCATCAATTCCCGGCCGACCAAAAGGTTGAATTTCTGGTCGGTGCCGCCGAGTTCGACATCGGCTTTGATTGCCACCGAATCGTACCCCTGGAAGAGCGGGTACATGATTTCATGCATGTAAACCGGTGTCCCCTCCTTCAATCGTTGGGCGAAATCATCGCGCTCCAGGATCCGGGCCACCGTGTATTTCGAAGCCAGCGCAATGAACTCGTACATGTCCAGGGCGGCCAGCCATTTACCGTTGAAGCAAAACTCGGTTTTTTTTGGATCCAGAATCCGGAAAATCTGTTCCTTGTATTTGCCCATGTTCTTCTTGATCTCTTCCCGGGTCAGCTTGGGCCGCGTCTTGGCGAGGCCGCTCGGGTCGCCGATCATGCCCGTGAAGTCGCCGACGACCATGACCGCGGTATGACCCAGGTCCTGGAACTGCCTGAGCTTCCGGAGGACGACGCTGAAACCGAGATGGATCTCGGGACCGGTCGGGTCAATGCCCAGTTTTATCCGCAGGGCTTTTTTTTGTTTAAGTTTCTTCATCAGCTCGTCCTCGGAGATGATCTCCGCGGACTGCCCTTTAATGATCGCCAATTGCTTTTCCGCTTCCATTTCCGCTCCTTGTTGGGGTAAACGCTTCATGAAATTTATTATAGCCGGGCGGTGGTAAAAGTCAACGCTCGATTTTTAAGGGAATTAGATACGGGTTGGCAGATTCTAGACGCGAGTTGTCTCACGATTTGATACACGATACAAGATACATGATAACGGAAAATCATGCATCATGGATCATAAATCATGCATCGGTGTTTCATGTATAATCTTATGTTATCTTACCCCTCAGCTGTGTCTCGGGTAAGAATTCGCGGGCGATCGCCAGCAGGCGTTCGATCTCCGCTGCCGCGAATTTTTGTTCCCGGTATCCGCCGGGCGGCGCGTTCTCGGAGACGAAAACCTGCAGGAACCATTTTTTCGCGCCCCGGATTTCTTCGCCGATTTTTCGAAGGCCGGTTTCGTCGATGATCCCCGGGACCAGAGTCGTTCGGAATTCGTATTCCCCTTCCCCGGACTGGAGGATCCGGACCGATTCGCGGATTTTATCCGGATCAACCTGTACGCCGGCTGCTTTCTCGTATCGGTCATCCAGGGACGCCTTGATATCCATCGCCACGTAATCGACAAGCCGGTTCGAAACCAGTTCCCTCAGCAAACCGGGAGCGGAACCGTTGGTGTCGATCTTGATCTTAAAATCATGCTTACGGATTTTGTCGATGACCGATCTCAGCTCCTTCGGGTCAAGCAGGGGCTCGCCGCCGGTCAGGACCACGCCGTCGATCCAATCCTTCCTTGCGGACAGCTTCTTCAACACGGCTTCGATTTCGATCACCGGGTAATCGTCCGGCCGGGTCATCAATTCCCAGTTCTGGCAAAATGGACAGGCAAAGTTGCAGCGGTCAAAAAATAGCACCGTGACGAGTTTGCCGTCCCAGTCCACCATTGAGGTTTCAATCCGGCCGCGGATCATTTTAATCGGGGAATATCTTGCCCGGGTTCAGGATCCCCATCGGGTCGAAAACCTTTTTAATCTGACGCATTTTTTCGATGGTCGAGGAATCCAGGGCCAGACCCAAAAAATCTTTCTTGGATAAACCGATACCGTGCTCGGCCGTGATCATTCCGCCCAGATCAATGGTTATCCGGTAGATCTCCCCCCGGAGTTTTTTTACCATTTCAATATCCACCGCTCTTTTATCTCCGGCATCTGCTTTACCATCTCCGCAATCACCCATAACCATGTCGGTGTGAATGTTGCCATCCCCGAAATGGCCGAAGGCGTACAGTTCCGCGTTATATTTTCGGGCCAATTCGTCCAACCGGTTTATTAATTCGGGAATCCGGCTTTTGGGCACGACCAGATCCTCCCGGCAAAGGATGGTCTTGAGCGTTTTTAAAGCTTCGCCGATCTTCTTGCGCGGTTCCCAGATTTTTTCCCGATCCGGCGTGTTGTCGCCGACCAGCACATCCCGGGCGCCCATGGCCAGGGCGATCTCGCCGATTTTTTCATAGGTTTTCCGAATCGTCTCCGGATCGTCGCCGTCAAGCTCGACGATCGTGTAGCAGCCGGCCTCGTTAAAGGGTACGGGCCGCGCCAGGAATTTTTCGACCAACCGGATCGACGGCCCGTCCATGAATTCGATGGCGGCGGGAGCCTTGCCCTGGTGAAGTATTTCCACCGCGAACCAAGCCGCGTCACCGATCCGGTTAAAGGGAATCAAAAGATCGACCACCGCCTTGGGCTGCGGCAAAACTTCCAGGGTGATCTCGGTGACGATCCCGAGCGTGCCTTCGGAACCGACCATCAGACTGATAAAATCGTATCCGGTCACGTTCTTTAAAAGTTTTCCGCCGTACCGGACAATCTCGCCGTCGGCCAGGACGACTTCCAGGCCGGTTACGTAATTCTTGGTCACGCCGTATTTCATGGCCCGCGGACCGCCCGCGCATTCGGCCACGTTGCCGCCGATCGTGCAGGATTCAAGGCTCACCGGATCGGGCGGGAAGAATAGCCCGTGCCGGGCCAGCTCCTTGCCCAGTTCGGCGGTGATGATGCCGGGTTCGGTTACGACCATCAGGTTCGTGATGTCGACTTCCTTGATCCGGTTCATCCGGTCCAGGGCGAGGACAATGCCTTTATGAACGGGCACGGCGCCGCCGGAAAGGCTGGTCCCGCCGCCGCGGGGCGTGACCGGGATCATTTTTTCACCAGCCAGTTTCATGACCCGGGCAACCTGGTTCGTATCGGCGGGATGGACAACGATATCGGGCGGGGTATGGTATAGCGGCGTCTCATCATGACCGTAATTCTCGAGTTTTTCGGGATCGACATCAACCCACTCCGAGCCGGCGATATCCCGCAATTGCTTGACGATATTTTCATCGATCTTATTGAATGGCATGGTTTTCAATTATAGCGATTCACAATTGATTGGCAAGATGTTGATATTAATTCCGAAATCCTAATATCGAAATCCCAAACAATATCGAAATTCGAAAAATTCAAACGATGATCATTTTATATAATCCGCGCCCCGGCACCCTTCACCCCTCTTTCTCCGCCTCTCTGCCTCCTTTCACCTCTGCACGATCGGCACCGTCACGCTCCCGTCCAAGAGCACCAAGACCTTCGCTTTTGGCCCCTTCTTTTTCAGCGCCGCGTCAACCGCCGGTTGGATCCGGGAAAAAGGACGGATAAAAATCGCGTCCAGCTCCCTATCCGGTAAACCGGTGACCGCCCATACTTCCGCCCGCGTCATGAGTTCGGCGAATTTTACCGACTTGTGATAACCCAGTTTATAACTTTCCGTAGCGACGTTCAATAAATCCGCCGGATTCTTTACCGCCGCCAGCCGGTCGTAAAAGGCCCGGTCTCCGATCCCTTCCCGACATCGGGAAACCAGGATTAGAATCCCGCCCCTTTTCAGAGCCCGCTTTCCGCTCTCGACCGCTTTTTGGGCCTGGTAAAGATCGCTATCCATCGGATAACGGGCGACGGTTACGACGATATCGGCCGGGGCGGGCAGCGACCGGCAATACGCCTTTCGGGCGTGATAAACCGCCCGGGAAAAGGTATCGCGGATGTGCCCGGCCGCGCAGGCGAATATTTTACGCTCCCGGTCCAGCACGGTCTGGACGGAAAAGATATTTTTTTCAGCCAGGAATTTTATGCTCTCCGCCATATCCTCGTGCACCGGGTTGCCGCGCAGGGCCAGCAGCCGAGCCCGGGGATCCAGGGCGTGCCGGTGGTTCTGCTCGACGGCCTTCCGCGCGGCGATGCCGGGCAGGAAAGATTTACGGCCGCCGGTAAAACCCGCGAAATAATGCGGTTCGACCGAGCTGATGGCGATGATTTTTTTCGCCTTTACCGCGCGGGCGTTGAGCATGACTTCGGTCCCCCGCCGCGTCGTGCCGACCTTCACCGTTTCGTCTTCACGGTCGCCGTCGTGAACGACGATCCGGTCACATAAAGTACCGGCACGCGGTCCGAAGATAAACTCCAATCCCCGACGGTCCGGCGGCCGGTGGACGCCGGTCGCGACCAGGAAAGTTAATCCGGAAAGATCCCGGACCAGATCTTTCATTATCTCCAGGACCGAAGCGGTGGGCGTCGGTCGGGATGCGTCATTGACGATTACCAGGATCTCCCTGCCGTTTCCGAAAAAATCCTTGAACCGGCGGGCATTGACCGGCGCCGCCAGCGCCCGACGTACGGTGTCGGCCGGGTCGACCGCCGGGAATTCCCGGGGCCGCACCACCGCCATCAGGTTCGGATCCGGAATTTCTAAGGGAATCTTCCGGTCCGGACCATAGGGGATATTAATAACCAGAGCGGCTCCTTAAAAACGCGAGCCCCGCGTTGACGGGGCTCGTCGAATAATATTTGCAGAAGGGATTACAACCCCTCGAGGAGCGAGATGAACGTATCGTGATGGTTCTCTTCTTCGCTCAGAATCTTCCGGAACAGTTCCGCGGTCGTCTCGTCGTCTTCCCGGAGCGCCGCTTTGATAATTTTCTTGTAGAGGGTTATCGCGACCAATTCGTCTTGGGCGTCCTGCTTGATCATCTCCTTGAGCGTTTTTCCGACAAAAATCGGATCCGGTTTCGTGGTCGGCCGGCCGCCCAGGTAATACAGCCGCTCCGCGATCGACTCCGCGTGTTTCATCTCTTCCTTGGAGATGTCTTCCAGTTCGCCCTTGACCGCGAAATGCTCGGGCCCGCTCCAGAGCACGTGCTGCCACATGTACTGGACAATGACTTGGAGTTCCCGCGCGATCGCCTTGTTCAAAAGGTCCAATAATAACTTGCTTGCCATATAAACCTCCTTAATCTTATCTTTAAAATATAACGAATAATTATCGATTGTCAACCGGTTGCGAAAGCAAAAGTAAATTTTTAGCCCTGCTTCCAAATTTCACTTTTGCGGATATTGACGCCGGCCAATCATCCGGTATAATGTGCCGTCATGCTCGCCATCGGAAATTTGAAATTGAACTATCCGGTCGTCCTCGCGCCGATGTCGGGCGTCAGCGACCTGCCTTTTCGGTCCTTAAACCGGAAGTTCGGCTGCGAACTCGCCTTCGTCGAAATGATCAACGTCCGATCCCTGTGTTACCGCACGAAAAAGACGATGCAGATGCTGGCCACCGACGCCGCGGACCGCCCCCTGGGTATCCAGCTCATCGGTCACGAGCCGGAGTACATATCCCGGGCGGTCGAGATCCTGAACGAAATGGATTACGACCTGCTTGATTTCAACGCCGCCTGTCCGGCGAAAAAATTAGCCTTGAAGGGCAGCGGCGCGGGCATGATGAAGACACCGGACTTACTCGAGGAATCGCTGCGCCGGATGATAAAATACTCGAAAGTTCCGGTCACGGTCAAGATCCGCGCCGGCTGGGATAATAATTCACGGAACGCGGTGGAAATTGCCCGGCAGTGCGCCGACGCCGGAATCGCGGCGCTCTTCATCCACGGCCGGACCCGCGACCAGGGTTACCGGGGAAGCGTCGATTATGACTTAATCCGGGACGTGAAAAAGGCGCTCCGGATCCCGGTCATCGCGAGCGGCGACATCTGGTCCGCGGCCTGGACAAAGAAAATGTTTGACGAAACCGGCTGCGACGGGGTCGCGGTCGCCCGCGGCAGTCTGGGCAACCCCTGGATCTTCCGGGAAATCCAGACGATCTTCCGCTCCGGCCCATTGCTCCCCCTGCCCGCGCCGGACGAAATCGGGAAAACCATCCTCGACCACGCGCGCCGGAATGTCCGGCATTACGGCGCGGATATCGGCGTGGTCCGTTTCCGGAAATTTCTGGGCTGGTATATAAAGGATCTGCCCGGAGCGCGCTTCCTGCGGGACCAGGCGTTTAGGGTCAAAACCTACGAGGAATTGGAGAAATTCCTGGAAAAGATTATTGGTTAATGGTAATACTGCTTAATGTAAGCACCCAATTCAATGCATATCTGACAAATAGTAAGTAGTAAGTAGTATGTAGTAAGGAGAAAACGATTATTACTACCTACTATTTACTACATACTACCTACTTCTGTTACTTTACCAATCTTCGCTTCATCAGATTGATGGCCAGGACGAAAAAAAACGGCGTCGCGATTAAAATCCAGGCCAGACTTACCAGGAGCCCGGAATTCAACCGCCCGATCACCAGGCTCCGGGCCAGGTTAACGGCGTGGGTCAGGGGAAACAATATTTTTGCCAGCAATTGCAAACCCTGCGGCAGACCGGTGATAGTGAAAAACGTTCCGCTCAAGATGAACATGGGTGTGATGTATAAGAATGACGGGTAGTTGAACGAATCGATGTTGGGTGTAACCGCGGTAAAACACATGGCAATGCTGGCAAAGAGAATCCCGACCAGAAACGACAGGGGCGGGATCAGCAAAAATAACGGACTGGACACGAGGCCGAAGGCGATGACCACCGCCAGGACGATCGTCGAATTGATCAGACTCTTGGTCGCGCCCCATAAAATCTCGCCGCCGATGACCTCCTCCAGACTGACCGGCGTGGCGATGATCGCGTCAAATGTTTTCTGGTAGTACATCCGGACAAACGAGGCGTAGGTGCATTCAAAAAATGACGAGTACATCATTGAGACCGCGGTCAGCGCGGGCGCGATAAAAACGATGTACCGCAGTCCTTCCTGGGGCCGGACAAAACCGCCGAGGCCGTACCCCATGCCGACCAGGTATAACAGGGGTTCGACGAGCGGGGGAATGAAATTCGTTTTATAGGTCTTCATGAACACGTCGAAATTGCGGCGCCAGACCATGAACACCCGGCGGGTCAATTCCGGCCGAACCAAAAGGGACAAAATTTTTACCCGGCTCATTCCCGCAGCCGCCTTCCGGTCAATTTAAGAAAAACGTCTTCCAGGTTGGCGTCCCGCATGATCGCACCCCGGGATTTGAATTTGTCCATGATCCGATTAAACACGCCCCGGGGCTGGGCGCTGAAAACCTGAATGCGTTCGTTGACCGTTTCCAGCTGGGCCTCGGGAAATTCCTTTTTAATGTATTGTTTGATCTCCTCATGGTCCGGCACTTCCAGCACCTCCGCGCCGATATGTTTTTTAATCAGTGCGCGGGGAATTCCCTGCTCGATTATCTTGCCGTTATCCATGATGATCGTCCGGTCGCACAGCCGATACGCCTCGTCCATGTAATGGGTGGTGAGCACGATGGTCACTTCCTGGTTTTTCAATTCCCGGACCTTATCCCAGATCAGGTGCCGGGCCTGGGGATCAAGACCGGTCGTCGGCTCGTCGAGAATCAGAATTTTCGGCTCGTTGATCAGAGCCCGGGCGAGGATCAGCCTTCGTTTCATACCCGACGAAAGGTTGTCGATCCGGACCTTCTTCTTTTCCGAGAGTTGCACGAAACGCAGGAGTTCTTCCGACCGCCGGTACGCCTCGGCTTTGGGGATATCGAAGTACCGGGCGTAGACGACGAGGTTATGGAAAGAAGTGAAATCCGGGTCCAGGTTGTCTTCCTGGGGCGCGACGCCGGTCATTTTTTTAATCGCCCGCGCTTCCCGCCCGACATCCAAACCCGCGACAGTCAGCCGGCCGGCGGTGGGTGGGGAAACGCATTGCACCATGTTGATGGTGGTTGTCTTACCCGCGCCGTTCGGCCCCAGAAAACCCAGGCATTCACCCCGGAAGACCTGGAAATCGATGGCGTCGACGGCGGTAAAATCGCCGAACTTTTTGGTTAATCCCCGGGCTTCGATAACCGGTTCCGGGTTCATATGTTTAGCGGGCATTACCGGTCACTAAGATTCGCCAGCGTTATCCCCGGCGTCGTGGCCGTGGTCGTGCTCGTAATCCGTACCCGGACCGGCTTCCTGGCGTTTGCCGGTCTTGAGAAAATATGCGTAAAGGGGTGACAGATCGCGCAATTTCTTGACGATCCCGGGGAATTCGGCAAGAACCAGGTCGACGTCCTCGTCCGTGTTGTATTTGGACAAGGTCATGGTTACCGAACCCTGGGCGACCGCGGCGTCGAGTTTAAGCGCGGCCAGGACGTGGGACATCTTCAAATTTTTAGAGGTGCAGGCCGAACCGCTGGTGACGTGGATGTTCTGACCATCGAGGAACAGCAGCATGCCTTCGCCCTCGATGAATTCCACGGAAAAATTCACGTTGTCCGGCAGCCGGCGTACGGGGTGGCCGTTGAGATAAACATGCTCGATCCGCCGCGGGAGTTCTCCGATCAACCGGTCCCGCAGCCGGACCACCCTTTCCCGGTTAGCGGACATTTCCCCAAACGCGATTTCCGCGGCCCGACCCAAGCCCACGTAAGCCGGAATGTTCTCGGTTCCGGCCCGGCGGTTATTCTCCTGGATTCCGCCTTCGATCTGCGGAACCAGGCGGACGCCCTTTTTCACGTAGAGCGCGGCCGCGCCCCGCGGTCCGTACATCTGGGCTCCGGAAAGGCTGAGCAGGTCAACCCCCAATTGGATCGTGTCGGTCTCGATAATTCCGCAGGTACTGACCGCGTCCGTATGGAAAAGCTTGCCCCGATCATGAGTAATCCGGGCGAGCGCGGCGATTTCCTGGATCGTGCCAATCTCGGGATTTGCATGCTGGACCGAGACCAGGACCGTGTCCGGCCGGAGCGCTTTGATCAGGGCATCGGGATCAACCAAGCCGTAACGGTCAACCGGAAGCGTTGTGACTTCAAAACCGGTGCGTTCCAGTCGGCGGGCGGCGCTCAACACCGAGACGTGTTCGATTTCGGATATGATGAGATGCTTCCCTTTATCGGCTTGGGCCTGGACGATTCCCTTTAACGCCAAGTTGTTCGCTTCCGAACCGCACGATGTGAAACAAATCTCCTCGGGTCGGGCTTTTATCAATCCGGCGACCTGACCGCGCGCTTTTTCCAGGGCATCTTTGGCCTGGGCGCCCAGGGAGTGCATACTTTGGGCATTGCCGTAATGGTCCTTTAAAAAAGGCCGCATCGACTCGTAAACCCGCTCGTCCAAACGCCGCCCGGAATGATTATCCAAAAAAACGGAACGCATTAACTCGCCGCCGAGTACCGGTTATGGTACATGAATTTTTCCAGGGGCATCCGTTCGGGACGGGATTTTTCATCCGCGATTTGTTTTTCGGATAATTCCGGTTTGATATCCGCCGCATGCTGACCGACATTGACCAGGGTGATAAGCGTCACATCAGCCGGAATTCCCAGGATCTCCTTAACCGCGTCCGGTTTGAAACCGGCGATCGGATGGGCGACGAAACCCAGCTCGGTCGCGCGCAGGATCAAGGTCGCGACCGCCATGCCGGTGTCGAACAAATAATATTCCCGGCCGTCTTTCATGGCGCAATCCAGCTCCTTTTGAGAAAAAACCGCGATGATCAGCGAAGCGCGGTGAATCCATTCGTTGCCTTTGGAAAGAGCCGCCCGCATTTTCATCAGTTGCTCCGGATCGTAAACGAAAACGAATCGCCAGGGTTGGTTATTGAAACAGGATGCGGCCAACTGCGCGCATTGGGCCAGATCCTGGATTAAATCGGGTTTTATCGTTACCGGATCCAGGGAGCGGTACGCCCGCCGGGATCGAATCGCGTCAATGACGTTCATGGATTACCTCCCTTACTAATCTCCAATCTCTAATCCCTAAGCCCTAAACTCACCCTCACCCCCCGTATCAAGTACGGGGCAGGCTCTGCCCTCTCCCCCACCGGGACCCCATTTATTTTTGAATGCCATATTTTTAAATGTTGCCTTCGCGGGAGAGGAAGAGTAGGGTTAGGATGGAATAAGGCAGGCTTGAAGGTCCGCTGAAGTCAGGCACTTTCTAAGATGATGAAGGCGGGTGATATGCTCCTGAACCTTTTTAATAAGATCGGCGATTACTTCCCGTTCCCGCTCGCGGACGACGTTTTTCATCTCGTGGATGAAAAGGATGGAATCCTTTTCAAGACCGATTGCCATGTCGATCGCCTGGCCGTTATCTTTTACCTTTCTCGCGATCTCCTTCCCCTGATTCACCTTGGTGTAGTTATACCCCTCGATCAAAGATTTGATATACGCGGCGTATTCGCCGTCGTAGATCTCGAAAGGCTCGCATTTTTCCACTTCGGTCAGCATTCCCTCGAAGGTCATGAGATGCCGGCCTTCTTCCTCGGCCAGCCAGGAAAACGTGTCCCGCAACTGGTCGTTCTTGGAAAGCCGGGCGATATCGGTATAGTAATCGCGGCCGTTCTTAAGAATCTGGATGGCCATTTCGATTACTTCGTTGGCGCAGAACAGGTTACCCATCAGATCCTCCCGACGTCATCAACACGTCAACTTTTCCAAAGGCCATGCAGGTTGCAGTACTCGCGGGCCGTCACCGTTTCGGCGGGAACGGGGAAAAACGCCTCCGGCGGTTCTCCGGGTTTCAGAAAATACCGGCAAACCCGATCTCCGGCCATCACCTCAATCCATTGGATGTAATGTTTTTGCTCCATCGGGTGGGGTACGCTGCCGACTTTCACCTTAAAGCCGCCGGTGACTTTTTCGATGACCGGCACGTGCTTTTCCTTGGCCGCGTCCACGGTGTTTTCTTTCATCTGTTTCATGGGCTGGCCGCAGCAGACGAGTTCGCCGCCGCCGGCATTCATCACTTCCACGATATTGCCGCAAACCTCGCATTTGTAAACGTCGAGCCTCTGCATATTAAACCTCCTTGTTAAAAAATTGTCAGATCGCCCCGACCGAAAGGTGGGCGCTCCGGATATCTTCGGCGAGTCGATCCAGGGCCGCGTAATCCTGCGGCCGGGGATATCCCCGGATCACGACCGGGTCCAGGAATTTCGCGTCGAGGCTGGTGATCAGCCCCCTGATCGCTTCGGGCATTTTGCCGCCCCAGCCGTATGAGCCGATGAGCGAAACGAATTTAGTTTTGGGCCGCAGGGCGTTGGCCAGATAGGCGGCGTAGACCGCGGCCGGGTGCGCGCCGGCCAGGACCGTCGGCGAACCGATGACAACCGTGGCCGCGTCCACCAGGGCCATGGCCAATTCCCCGACATCGGTTCGGGTAAGGTTGTAGGACCGGACTTTAACGCCCTTTTTGATCAGGACATCGGTTAAATAATCAGCCATCCGCCGCACGCTGCCGTGCATGGATACGAATGCGAGCACGACTTCGTTCCGAACCTGATCCGAAACCCAATCTTTGTAAGCCTCGATAATGAACGCCGGCCGGTCGTAGAGGGGACCGTGGCTGGGCGCGACGACATCGATCCGGAGATCCTTTATCTTTTCCAGATGGTTGCGGATATTGGCGCGGAAAGGCATCATGATCTCCGCGAAATAGCGTTTGGCCGAGTGGTAAACCGCCGATTCGTCTCGGACATAGAGATCGCTTGTCGCCAGGTGCGATCCCAGGAAGTCACAGGTAAAGAGGATATTGTCTTCCCGTAAATACGAAAACATCGTATCCGGCCAATGGACCCAGGGTGCGAAGATGAACTCAACCGTTTTTCCGCCCAGATCCAGGATTTCCCGGTCGCCGATGGTCAGGAATTTCTCCGGCGGTATTAAAAGATGGGTTTCCAGAATTTCCTGGCATTTTGGGTTGGTCACGACCTTGGCCTGGGGATGGAGCGCGAGGATCGCGGGCAGGGATCCGGAATGGTCCTGTTCGGCGTGGTGAGCGATCACATAGTCGATCTTTTCCGTCCCAAGCTCTTTCAGGTTCTCGAAGAGATCGGCGGCGCGGGTCGGGTCCACGGTATCGAGGAGGGCGGTCCGGTCGCGGCCCCGGACCAGGTATGCGTTGTAACTAGTCCCGTCGGGCAGGGGAATGAGTTCGTCGAACAGCCGGCGATCCCAGTCGATCGCGCCGACCCAATCGACGCCGTTCTTAATCTTACGCGCGGCCATTATTAATCCTTTTTCACGAATTGATCTTTAGCCGCCCCGCACACGGGGCAGACCCAATCCGCGGGTAAAGATTCGAACGGCGTTCCGGGCTTCACGCCGGAATCCGGATCGCCCTTTTCCGGATCGTAGATATAACCGCAAACCGTGCATTCATAATTTGCCATTTTAATCTCCTCTTTTTTTCCCGCCGACTTGAATAGTTTCGGGTCGATATAGGTCGGTGCGTTTTTAGAGGCGTACCCTTTTTTAACCCGATGAAAGTACGCGTACGTTAATGGCTCGGCGTCGTTGATCATCTGAGCGTCCTGAACTTTCCCGATGAACACGGTATGGGTTCCGACGTCGATCAAGTTCATACAGTCCAGTTCAAAATACCCCAGCGCGTTATCCAGGACGATCGGCATGCCGCTTGACCCGAGTTTGTAATTAACGCCCTTGAATTTATCGATATCGCGGCCGCATTTGAAACCGAAAGTACCGATAAAAGTCATCGGGGTGTCCTGGGCCAAAATGGAAACCGTGAACGCCTTGCTGGCGCTGATGCATTCGTGGGTCAGGTTTTGCTTGTTGATGCTCACGGCCAGGGTCGGCGGTTCCGCGGTTATCTGAAACACCGTGTTTACGATCTGTCCGTTCAACTTCTCGCCCTTTTTCGAGCTTACGATATACAGTCCATAACTGATCTTATAAAATAACCGGATATCCAATTCGCCTCTCTTTCATATAGACATTTAGTCTCGGTTTTCCGTTTAGTCCGGAGCGTTTTGCAGGGCGTCCCAAAACTCAAAAGCCCGGCGGAGGTGGGGTATGGTTATCGACCCGCCCACGACCAGGCCGATGCTCAGGGCTTCTTCCAGCTCCGCGTTCGAAACGCCATTTTTACGGCATTTCTGGAGATGGTATTTCACGCAATCATCGCAGCGGAGGACCAGCGAAGCGGCCAATCCGATCAAATGCTTGGTCTTTTGGCCGAGCGCGCCGCTTAAGAAAGTCTGATGATCCAGGCTGTAAAACCGTTTGACCCTGGAGCCCGCGTATTTCATGACGATTTCGTTCAAACGCACCCGGTCGGTTTCGAACTTTTCCGGGGCGGGTGTCGGGGGATGATTTTTCTTCTTACTCATTGCTTAACCTCCCTTATCTTATCTAACCGCCCGGAAATGTCAACAGCAGGATACCCGTCTCCCCCGGACTTGACAAGGACCGAAAAACCCGCTAAAGTCTAATACAAGGAGATGAACCATGAAATATAAAACAACGTTTTTTAGTAGCGCTTTGCGCGCGGCCGTTCTTGGTTTTATTTTAATCGGATCCGCGGGTTACGCGGCTTACGTCGAAAATTTGCCCCAGGATCTGATCCAGCCGGACGGGCGGGCGATATCCTGCCTGCTGACCGGCGACGAATTCCACGCCCGGCTCCATGACGCCGGCAATTACACGATCATTCAGGACCCGGTCACGGGTTACTACGTCTACGCCCGGCCGGCCGGATCCGGACTGGTATCGACGAATTGCGTCGTCGGTCGCGACGATCCCCGCCATGCCGGGTTGATACCGGGCGCGGACCTGGCTCCCGAGCGGATCCGCCGGCTCCGGGAACGTTTTCCTTACATGGCGAACAACGGCGCCGCGGCGCCGCCCACCGGCACGATTAATAACATTGTTGTCTACATCCGCTTCGCCGACCAGACCGAGTTCACGGATTCCGTGGCTTATTATAACCGGATGTTCAACGCCTCGACCCCGGGCGTCAGCTCGATGTACAATTATTTCGTCGAAGCCAGCTACAACACCTTATTCACCCCCAGCTATTTCTATCCCACGCCGCCCGGCGACTTTGAAATATCGTTCCAGGATTCTCACAACCGTAATTATTACCTGCCCTACAACTCCGGCAGTAATCCTGAAGGTTACCAGAACGACACCGAACGCCGGACCCGGGAACACGGCCTGCTCCGGGACGCGGTAAATGCCATCAGTTCCCAGGTTCCCCCGTCCCTGATTATCGACGGCGACAACGACGGCTACGTGGATAACGTCTGTTTCATCATCCGCGGTGATCATTCTGCATGGGCCGACCTGCTGTGGCCGCACCGCTGGGCGCTCTACACCTACGCGGCGTATATTAACGGCAAGCGGGTATGGGATTACAACCTGCAATTGGAAATGTTTTTCAAACAGCATAGCGACGTGGGCGTGCTGTGCCACGAGATGGGTCATTCGGTGGGATATCCGGATCTTTATCATTATTATAACGGCACCAACCTGTCGCCCTGCGGCCCCTGGGACATCATGTGCTCGACCCCGAACCCTCCGCCCCACATGGGCGCCTACATGAAAAACTACTACACCGGGTGGATCGCCAGCATACCGCAGATTACGGTTTCCGGTACCTATTGGGTTAAGCCGTTAACCTCGACGACGAAAAACGCGTACTGGATCGTTTCGCCCAATTCCGCGTCCGAATACTTCGTGGTCGAATACCGCCGGAAAACGGGTACTTTCGAAAACAGCCTGCCCGGGTCAGGCCTGCTTGTCTACCGAATCAACTCCGATTTTGCCGGGATGGGCAACGCGCAGTACGACGGGTCGTCGATCTTCGACGAAGTCTACATTTACCGTCCGGGCGGCACGCCCACGACCAACGGCACGGTCAATTCCGCGAATTTCAGCACCAACGTAGGCCGGACCGCGATCAACGACAGCACCAATCCCTCCAGTTTCCTGCATGACGGTAATCCCGGTGGTCTTAATATATCCGCGGTCGGGACTTCCGACGATTCGATATCATTTTACGTCACTCTTCCCGGCGGCGCGGTCCAGGAACCGGACAGAGAGACGGTCCACCTGCTGGAATTTACCGCAACTCCGAATCCGTTCCGAACGCGAACCGATATCAGATTGCAGATAACGGATAACAGTTCAGAGATGGCGACCTTACGGATTTTCGATATTTTAGGCCAGCTGGTTAAATCTTTTTCCTTAACCGATATCGGTCATCCGTCATCGGTCATCTGGTCGGGCGACGACGAAGCCGGCCATACCGTACCGGCGGGGATTTATTTCTGCCGCTTGTCATCAGGTTCCCAGTCCGAAGTGCGAAAACTGATCCGGATGGATTAAATACCTCTCTCGCCGTTTATCGTCTGGGGGAGGGGTTTCCTAACCCCGATTGATTTTTCGAGGCTGGGAAGCCTCTCCCACATATTTTTGTTCACATTTTTTATCGTTGGCGGTTGCGAAAAGCGTATCGTTTGGCGTCATCGAAAGTCGGTATCGTCAAACGACAACGACCAACAAAACCGAATCGCATTTCGTAACCGCCAACTGTTAATCAGTTTTTCGTTTAGGTTATTTCGGTACCGCGGCTAGAACTTTTTTGAGGTATTGCCCCGTATAAGATCGGGGATGACGCACAACATCTTCGGGCGTACCGCAGGCGACTACCCGGCCGCCTTCTTCACCGCCTTCGGGACCCAGGTCGATAATCCAGTCCGCGCATTTTATGACCTCGAGATTGTGTTCGATGACGACCACGGTGTTGCCTTTATCGACTAAACGCTGTAAAACCTTAAGCAGCAGTTTGACGTCCTGGAAATGAAGGCCGGTGGTCGGTTCGTCCAGGATATATATGGTCCGGCCCGTGGCGATTTTGGAGAGTTCCCGGGCCAGTTTTATCCGCTGCGCCTCGCCTCCGGACAGGGTCGTGGCCGACTGGCCGAGCTTGATATAACCGAGGCCGACTTCATTCAGGAGCTGGAGTTTGCGGTTGATCTGGGGAATGTTCTGAAAGAACTCTCCGGCATCGGCCACGGACATATCCAGAATCTCGCTGATGTTCTTGCCCTTGTACCGGATATCCAGAGTTTCCCGGTTAAAACGCCGACCCTGACAGGCGTCACAGGTGATATAAACGTCGGGCAGGAAATGCATTTCGATCTTCAGAATCCCGCCGCCCTCGCACTGCTCGCAGCGGCCGCCGCTGACGTTGAAGGAAAATCGGCCGGGTTTATATCCCCGGACTTTGGCCTCGGGCAGGGAAGCAAACAGGTCCCGGATCACGGTAAATGCGCCGGTATAGGTAACGGAATTGGAACGGGGCGTGCGGCCGATCGGCGACTGGTCGATATTCACCACTTTATCGACGAATTCCTTCCCCAGAATTTTGGTGAACTCATCCGGCGGATATTTGGATCCGTAAAATTCCGCGGCGAGAGCCTGGTAGAGCGTGTCCACAATCAGAGTCGACTTGCCCGAACCCGATACTCCGGTCACGCAGACGAACAGGCCCAGCGGAATCTCGACATCGATATTCTTCAGGTTGTTACCCCGGGCGCCCCGGATCACGAGCGTATTCTTCGAACGCGGTTTCCGGTTCCGGGGAATCTCGATCCGCTCCGCGCCGGACAGGTACTGGCCGGTCACCGATTTCCGGTTCCGGCGAATCTCCGCCGGCGTACCGGTGGCAACCACGTAACCGCCGGTGTGACCCGCACCCGGGCCGAGGTCGACCACGTAATCCGCGCTTTCGATCGTCTCGGCGTCATGTTCGACGACCAGGACCGTATTGCCGATGTCGCGCAAGGCGTAAATGGTGTTCAGCAACCGGCGGTTGTCCCGCTGGTGCAGCCCGATCGAAGGCTCGTCGAGGATATAGAGCACGCCGACCAAACCGGAACCGATCTGGGTCGCGAGCCGCACCCGCTGCTCCTCGCCGCCGGCCAGGGTATCGGTTGTCCGCTCGATGGTCAGGTAATCGAGTCCGACGGAATTAAGAAAACCCAGACGGCGGATGATCTCCTTGATGATTTCCCCGCCGACCTGCTGGTTGATTTTAGAAAGTTTAAGGTTGGTGAAAAAGTGGAGCGCAGCATTAACCGCCATCTTCGTAACCTGGGCGATGGTCTTGTCTCCGATCCGAATCGCAAGGCTTTCCGGTTTAAGCCGGGTTCCATGGCAAACCGGGCAAGTCCGGACGATCATATAATCCTCGATATAAAGCCGGGCGGCCTGCGAGGTTGTTTCCCGATATCGCCTCAGTAATTCGGGCACGATACCTTCCCAGTTATCTTCGAACTCCCACTTCGTGCCGTCCCGGCGCAGGTATACGCCGGTGATGGGAATTTCTTCGCCGTAAAGGATCGCCTGTTTGACCTTTTCCGGCAGCTGAGCATACGACGTTTCGAGTTCAAATCGGTATTTCGCGGCCAAACCCCGGAGTTTCGCGGTCCGCCACCGGCTGGGAATGCCGTAATATATTATCGCGCCGGTAAGAATCGAAAGCTTGGGATCGCCTAAAACCTTGTTCGGATCGATATCCATTTTGGTACCCAGGCCGTCGCATTCCGGGCAGGCGCCGTAAGGCGAGTTAAAACTGAACATGCGGGGCGAGACCTCGGGGTAGCTGATACCGCATTCGACGCAGGCCAGATGCTGGCTGAATACCTTCTCTTCGCCGTTACCCAGGAGCACGATCAGAACGCCCTCGCCCTCCCGGAGTCCCATTTCCACCGAGTCCGCGAGCCGCTTGCGGATATTTTCCTTGATGACCAGCCGGTCGATCACGATTTCGATATCATGCTTTTTGTAACGTTCCAGGTCTGGAATCTGCTCGATCTCGAAAACCTTGCCATCGACCCGGGCCCGGACATAACCGCGGCGTTTTAATCGGGTAATAAATTCCTTATATTCTCCCTTGCGACCCCGGACAACCGGCGCCAGAATTTCGATTTTTGCGCCGGTCGGGATCGAAAGAATTGTATCCACAATTTGATCCGTAGTCTGGGATTCAATTTTACGTCCGCAGTTGTAGCAATAGGGAACGCCGATTCGGGCGAACAATACCCGCAGGTAGTCGTAGATTTCGGTTACCGTACCCACCGTCGAACGGGGATTCCGGGACGACGATCGCTGCTGAATCGATATCGCGGGCGAAAGCCCCGAAATTTCGTCGACATCCGGTTTATCCATCATGCCCAGGAACTGCCGGGCATACGCGGACAAAGACTCCACATACCGGCGCTGACCCTCGGCGTAGAGGGTATCGAAAGCCAGGGACGATTTGCCCGAGCCGGAAATGCCGGTTATAACCACGAATTTATTGCGGGGGATTTCGACGTCGATATTTTTCAGGTTATGCACGCGCGCGCCTTTAATCTTGATATATTCCGGTTCATTCGCCATGGCCTTAATATTAGCTAACAACGGAAGTAAGTCAACAATGTTGGGATATCCTGCTCTTCGGTTTTTTCTGATACCCTGATTATCTGGATTAATCCTGATATTCCGATTTCTGACTGCCTGGTAACCTGATTTCCTGATCGCCTGATGCTCTGAATCGGCCCGTTGACTTTGCGCTGTTTTTAGTTATAATAAAACCGTGCGCCGGATAGTCATAATCGCCCTGGTTATGATCGGCCTCTCCTGCTCGGGCCGTAAATCCGGTATCATTATCGCCGGTTCCACGTCGGTCCAGCCCTTTATGGAAAAAATATCCGAACACTTCAGCACGCTCTATCCCGGCGTTAAAGTCACGGTCCAGGGCGGCGGTTCATCGGCGGGTATCCAAGCGACATTTTCCAAGACCTGTGACATCGGCATGTCGTCCCGGAACTTAAAACCGGAAGAAAAAAAGCTTAAGGAATTTTTGATCGCCCTGGATGGAATCGCGGTGATCGTCAACCGCCATAACCCGATAACGAACCTGACCCTGGACCAGGTGCTTAAAATTTTCACCGGCGAGATCACCAACTGGCAGGAGCTCGGCGGGCCGAATAAAAGGATCTATCCCGTGACCCGTGAGGAAGGATCCGGGACCCGCGGCGCTTTTGAGGACATGGTCATGCATAAACAAGCGATCAGCGATGCCTGCCTTGTCCAGGATTCGAACGGCGCGGTCCGCGAGATCGTCGCGAATTCGCCCGACGCGATCGGTTACATTTCCGCCGGCTTGGTCGACGAACGGATCCGGGCGGTGGCGCTCGATTCCGTCATGCCGAATTATGAAAATATCGTCGCCGGCCGGTATCAAATTGTCCGGCCGTTCCTGCTCCTGACCCGGGACGAGCCGTCGGGACCAATCCGGGATTTCATCAATTATGTGCTGTCGATCGACGGCCAGACGACATTGAGAAAAGTCGGTTTGATCCCGGCCCTGGATATAAAAAAATGAAGGATAAATTCGCGGAAAGACTCCTGCTCTTCATCGCTTTTTCCGCGATTCTCTCCCTTCTCCTGATTACTTTTTTCATTTTCCAGCAGGGCGTGCCATTGATCTTCAAGGTCGGGTTGAAAAATTTCCTTTCATTCCAGTGGGCTCCGACTCAAGGCCATTTCGGAATCTTATCCATGATCATCGGATCGCTCATGGTCACGGTCGGCGCCCTATGCGTGGGCATCCCGCTCGGCCTGTCCTGCGCTATTTTCCTGGCCGAATTTTCTTCAAAACCCGTGCAGAACATACTGAAACCGGTCATCGAACTCCTGGCCGGCATTCCTTCCGTGGTTTACGGTTTTATCGGCATCGTGGTCCTCGTCCCTTTGATCCGGAATCTTTTCGGCGGTTCGGGATTTTCCGTGCTCGGCGCCGGTATTATCCTGGGCATCATGATCCTGCCCACGATCGTCAGCATTTCCTACGATTCGATTAAATGCGTCCCGGCCGCTTACCGCGACGGGTCTTTCGCGCTGGGCGCGACCCGCTGGCAGACGATCCTGATGGTCGTCCTGCCCTCAGCCCGTTCCGGCATCATCGCCGGCATCATCCTCGGCATGGGCCGGGCGATCGGCGAAACCATGGCCGTGATCATGATCTCCGGCAACGCCCTGCGCGTCCCCCACTCGCTGCTCGATTCGGTCCGCACGATCACTTCGACCATCGCGCTGGAGCTCAGTTACTCGACCGGCGACCATCGCGCCGCCCTGTTCGCCTGCGGTTCGGTCCTCTTCATCATCATCGTAATCCTCAATATCATCGCGATCCGGATTACCCGGCGCGACTGATCATGATCCGGATCGGTCCCCGCACCAGCCAGGCGATCGCCTATGTGATGCTGTTAACCCTGACCGTCATCGCCGTATCCATCCTGGTCTTCATCATCGGCTTCATATTCAAAAATGGTTTTGCCGAACTGAACTGGAACTTCCTGACCCAGAAAACCACGGAAATGGGGAAAGAAGGCGGAATATTACCTTCGATCATCGGCACGATCATCATCACCATATTGGCGATCCTGATTGCTACCCCCTTCGGTGTGGGAACCGCGATTTACCTTTCCGAATACACCAAGGCCGGATCGGTGCGCCGGGTCATCAGTTTCGGCGCGGATTGCCTGGCCGGTGTGCCCTCGATAATTTTCGGTCTTTTCGGCTTCATTTTCTTCGTCATCACCATGCGGCTGGGCTGGTGTATCCTATCCGGCGCTTTGACCCTGGCGGTCATGATCCTGCCCACGATCATCCGCACTTCGGAAGAAGCGATCAAGGCCGTTCCCAAATCATATCGGGAAATCAGCTATTCCCTGGGCGGCGGCAAGCTGGACACGATTATCAAGGTCGTCCTGCCCACCGCGATTCCAGGCATCCTTACGGGCATCATCCTGGGTATGGGCCGGGCTGTTGGCGAAACCGCGGCCACGATCTTCACGACCGGCGCTTCGCTGAACATGCCGACCTCGCTTTTCTCGTCCTCCCGGACGTTGGCGGTCCATTTCTATATTCTCGCGCGGGAGGGCATTTCCATGCCCAAAGCTTATGGCACGGCCACCGTCCTCATCATTATAATCCTCCTGATCAACTTTATCGCCTACCGGCTAATGCACCGGTTCATGGCCCGGTATTACTGATCATGGACAAGATTACGATCCGGAATCTAAACGCCTATTACGACGGCCTGCAGGCTTTGAAAAATATCAACCTGGAGCTTCACGACCACGAGATCCTGGGTATTATCGGACCGGCTAACTCGGGTAAAAGTTCGATCCTGCGCGCGCTTAACCGGTTGATCGAGTTCGACGGCGGACGGGTCACGGGCGAGATCCTGCTCGATGAAAAAGATATTCTTTGTCTGCCGGTCAACGAGCTTCGGCGCCGGGTCGGTTTGATATTCGCCTCGCCCGTGGTTCTGCCCGGCAGCATTTACAAAAACATTACTTTTGGACCCAAACTCCACCGCCGTTATTCAAAGGCCGAGCTTGACGACCTGGTCTATTACGCCCTGACCGCAGCCAACCTCTGGGATGAAGTCAAGGACCGGCTTTTTGACTCGGCCGCCCAGCTCTCCGGCGGCCAGCAGCAGCGTCTTTGCATCGCGCGCACGCTTGCTCTCAAACCCGAGGTGATCATGATGGATGAACCCTGTTCCGGGCTCGATCCGATATCCACGTCCAAGGTTGAAAGCACGATGCTCTCTCTGAAAGACCAGTATACGTTCGTCCTGGTCACGAATAATACCCGGCAGGCGGCGCGGGTCAGCACGCGGGTTGCTTTCTTCCTGGATGGCGAACTGGTCGAGCTGGACCGGACGGAAAGAATATTCACGACGCCCCGGGATAATCGGACCAACGATTACATCATCGGCAGGTTCGGATGATCATCGAAACCGCGAATTTAAGCCTTTTTTACAAGAAATTCCAAGCCCTGATCAACATCAACCTGGGCATCCGGGAAAATATGATCACCGGGATCATCGGACCTTCGGGGTGCGGCAAATCAACCCTGCTCCGGGTCTTCAACCGGATGAACGAGACGATCGAGGGTGTTTCGATCACGGGCAGCGCCACCATCGACGGCGAGGAGATCTTTTCGCCCCTCTGCGACATAAACCTGCTCCGGAAAAAAGTCGGCATGGTCTTCCAGCGACCGAACACCTTTCCCCTTTCGATCTTCGACAACGTTACCTACGGACCCCGGCTCTGGGGCATTACGCATCCGCCGACCCTGGACGGCATCGCCGAGCGTTCCCTGCGGGCGGTCAATCTCTTTGACGAAGTCAGGGACCGGATGAAAAAACCCGCTCTGGGCTTATCCCCGGAAAAACAACAGCGGCTTTGCATCGCCCGGCTCCTGGCCGTGGAACCGGAGATACTGCTCATGGACGAACCTTGCTCCGCCCTGGACCCGATCGCGACCTCAAAAATCGAAGGACTGATGATCGAACTAAAGAAAAAATACACGATCATCATCGTCACCCACAATATGCAGCAAGCGGCGCGCATCGCCGATGAAGCGGGTTTCATGCTGCTGGGCGAGCTGATCGAGTTCGGCCCGACGAAGAAAATTTTCACGAATCCGGCGGATGAGAGGACTTTTAATTACATCAGCGGAAGATTTGGATGAGATTCGATAACCGATCACCGATGACGGGTTACCGTAATGGGTTTTTTAACCATTGTTCGCAATCGCCATATCTGTTCTTTTACCCGTTATCCATTATCTGTCATCTGTCATCTTTTTTATAAGGAGGTTCAATGGACAGCCATTTCGATGAAGAACTGAAAAGGGTTAAACAGGACATCCTGAAACTGGCGGCGATGGTGGAAGACTCGATCACGAAAGCCCTCGAGGCGCTAAAAAAACGGGATACGGGTCTGGCCAAAACCGTCCAGGATATCGACCGCGAAGTGGACAAGCTTGAGATGTCCATCGAGGAAACCTGCATCGAGCTCATCGCCCGCCACCAGCCCGTCGGATCCGATCTCCGTTTCCTGATCGGGGTCATCAAGATGAATAACGACCTGGAACGGATGGGCGATCACGCGGTCAACATCGCCACGACCATCGACTACCTGGTCGACCAGCCGCGAATTCGTCCGATCATTCTCTGGTCCATGGCCCGGATCGTGAAGGAAATGCTCAAGGAAAGCGTGGAGAGTTTTATGAACAACGATGCGGTGCGCGCCCAGAAGGTCTGCGAACACGACAGCGTGGTCGACGAGATGCGCGATGAAACAATCCGGATCCTCCTGACCCACATGCTCGAGGAACCGGAAAAAATCAGCTCCGCGATCTCTTATATTCTGGTCGCCAAAAACCTGGAGCGCATCGCGGACCTAACGACCAATATCTGCGAGGATGTTATCTACATCGCCCAGGCCCGGGTTATCAAACACCACGCGGAGGCGGGAGGGAAGAAAGAATCGTAAGGCGTTTGCGGTTGCGAAACGCGTACCGTAAAGCGTTATCGTTAGCCGGTTACGTCTAACGACAACAACCAACGCAACCGAATCGCCTTTCTAAACCGCCAACTGTTTATAGCCCTTGACGAACACTACAATTTTAGTTAATCTATAATCTTCAAGGAGACTCTATGGAAAAGAAATTTACGTTTTTGCGGGTCATCGCGGTTATCATAAAGGTTTTAGCCTGGATCGTCGCGGGCTTGACCGTGCTCGGGTTTTTGGGGATGCTCATTATGGGCGCGACCATGGGTGCGACTATGGGTTCAATGATGAATCGATTTAGTCCTTCGCCCTACAGTAACTATCAGTCGATGGGCGCCTTCGGTATTGTTTTGGGCATCGTTTGGGCCTTTTCCATCCTGATGAGCGGCGGTTTCATGTTCATCGGACTACTGGCCTCGTCCGATCTGATTATGGTTATCCTGGCCGTTGAGGAAAACACGCGGGCGATGCGGCCACCGACGGCACCCCCCGCGTAAAGACTTTTCTAATTAAAATCCCCCTCTTTTCCCCCTTTCACAAAGGGGGATTAAGGGGGATTTTTAATTCTGTCATCCCCCGACTAACTATAGTCTCGAGTGACGTATCGAAAGGATCGGGGGATCCGCTCCGCCGCTGTCATCCTCCGACTTGATCGGAGGATCTAAAGGTTTGGATTCCCCGGTTAAACCGGGGAATGACTTTTATTGGTGCCGGGGAATGACAAAAATGTATTTTTATCTTGCGATGATAAACTTTTCCGTGACTTCGTCCTGCCCGGCCGCGTTCGCGACCACGACCCGCACCAGGTAAACGCCGTTCGCCAGCCGGTCGCCATACTCATCCCGGCCATCCCAGGACAGCTGGTTGTAACCGGCGTGCACCGGCACTCCGGCGATGGTCTTTAACAGCCGGCCCGCCACCGTGAACACGCGCGCTTCCACCACGCCGGTACCGGTCAGCTCAAAGGTCAACCATAACCCGCGTTCGTCTTTAACCGGGTTGGGGTAAACCAGCAGGTTTTCGATCCGTACCTGGTCGTCAAGTTCCGCGTTCAACACTACCCGCTGGACCGTCTTGTTGTAGTTGTTGTCCGCGACGTTGACCGTGATCGTATCCGACCTCTTAGGAAGTGTGAGCCGCACATTGAATTCACCGGCCGTATATGAATTACGGTCGTAGATGAAATAATCCCGCAGGTCGAACCGGTTTAAGAGATCCGAATTTATATAAAGGTAAAAACCCCGGCTGTCCTGCTTGGAATTCAGAAAATTGATCCCGCTCGGGTCCGACACTTTCCCGGTCAGGGTAAATTCCTGGTCCACCCAGTCGCCGTCGGTGAGTTTCCGGCCCGCTTCGTGGAACGCGACGACCGGTCCCGTATTATCCGAAGACGGGATGGCGCTGCCGTAGACCCGGATCGAATCGTGCATGCCACTCTGACGATTCCGGTAGGTGCTTAAACGGATTGACGGCAGGTTGGTGGTTACGATCCGGGGGACCACGAACTGCGCCGTATCCTGGTTCCAGTAGCCCTGGAATATCTCCCGGCCGTAAACCCGATAGTCAAAAACCGTGAATGAATAATCGCCGGTCTGGACGTTGCGCCAGACATGACCGCTGAATTTGTTCTCGGTCAGGGAATCGTACCGATCGACATGCGTGGTATCCCGAAGGTGTGCGTTCAGGTAGAAAGGCTTGTCGGATGCGATCGCCTTGAGGTTTTCCAGGGGTCGTAATGAATCCGGGTCATGGCCTAGGGCGATCCGGTTCTTTACCCTCCGCATTCGGGTCGCGGGATCGCCGAACAGCACGTAGTGCAGGCGCCAGTAACCGGCCTTGGCCAGAAAAACACATTCACCCATGGTCAAATCCGTGTCCGGGGCGGTCAAGTACGGGAACAGCCGCAAGCCGATCGTTGTGTTCTCCCCCCCGCCCGTTCCCGCGGTCGCGGCCATCGTACCGATGGCTCCTTCTTTGATCCGGACCAGTTCCTCCCCGATGCATTCATAATCGGAATCGTCGAACCGGCCCACGGTGCAGGACGCGAAGTAAAAAAAGCAATTTCTGCGTCCGTTCCGGACTAGGGGAATTTTCGTATCATAAAAGATGCCTTCGTGGGCCAGTTGGTGCGTGTTGCCGTGTCCGAAAAATAGACCGGCAAAAGCGCCCTTGTTAAACTCGCGGATAAATGCTTCCTGCGCGTTAGGCTTCTTGCAGGGATAGCTGAAGGGCGGATAACTGACCATATACACCTTGGCGAAATCGTAAAGCGTATCGGTCACTGCTGCTCCGATCATCTCCGCGGCGCCGCAATGAAGCAAACCCTCCCACTTGTAATTATCGGCCCATTCGTCGTCACCGGTCAGCAGGATGCGCTTGTTCCAGATCCCGTCGATATCCTTGGTCTCGTAGGCGATCACCTTGTCCGTGAAATCTCTGAGCTCGACATTGGTCCGCACCGTGATCCGGCCCAGGATCATCGCCTCGTCGCCCGAAAAATTGACGCATTCGCCGTCATATATGTAATTCGGCGGTATCCCCGCGTTTCCGGATAGGGTCGTGCCGGCCTCATACATGGGCACGAAATTCGGCGGATTGTCCTTGCCCAGGTTGTTCTTGTAGTCGTAGGTCGCGTCCCCGACTAAAAACACGTACTTGGGTGAGGTCGTCCAATTGTTGGTCGTGTAATAAAGAAAATGCTTGAGCGCCAGGGGGTCGTACTTGCCGAACGAAAAATCGTCGAAGATTTCGTCGACCGTCACCACCTTCGTCGTATAATCCCGGCTCCGGTAAGAGACCAAAGGCATGAGCGCGTTGTAGAAATTACGATGCGTGATGTAAACATACTCGCATCCCGGATCGCTCTGCCGCAGGCGGCCCGGGCTCCGCGGGACCAGAACCGCGGGTTTGGCCGACGAATACTGACTGAAGTAAAGCACCTGGAACGAATCCGACCGGTAGCTGAAGGTTAGGCTCCGGTTCTGCCAGCCCAGGCTGTCCAGCCGTTGGGGATCCAGGGGATTCGTGATATTCAGGACAAATGGCTGGGTATTGACGCTGCGGCCGCGCACGCTATAAGTCCGGGCCGACGGGAAATGTCCGTGGAACGGCCGGCCAAAGTCAGCGACGCGGTCGTATTCCAGGTCCAGACCGTTGAAATAAACGATCAAACCACCGGTTGTACCGGAAGGTCGGATAATATCAATAGCAAAAATAGATGAATCGCCGGTTACGGTTCCGGTATCTGAAAGGAAAATCGGTGGAAAAGTATCCCGAGTCCCCGGAGCTAGGGTGTCGTAAAAGTAGATACGGTTATTGAGTACGGTTTTGTATATGAAAGGACCACCTGGTTCAGGAATATTGTAAATTCCGACGGTCAGTTTTGCCGTACCGCCGGCTTTCCAATGCTTAAGGTAAAAAGATGTGCCGCCCGTAGTGCCGCCGCCCGGTGAAATATCCTGCCAGTACCAGTTGACGCCGGATCGGGTCGGGTTCGCCTTGTCCTCTTCGATATGTGTGAATTCGTTAACGAGAGTATCCGGACTGGTTCCGTTCCAGGATGCTTCGACCCGCGTCATGCGCCGGCCCCCGGGGCCGCCGAAGGTGAACCAGTAAACGTTTTCCCGCGCGTAGCCGTTCTCAAACCACGTCAGGACCGTGTCGAAAAGGTAATGGCTCGCCGGATAACCGTAAAAAATCAGATAATCGCTACGGTCGAAAGTACCGTCCGATTCGCCCGCGACGTAAACCGGCACTTCGACCAGCGAATCCGGAAACGATTGGTTCACGTTCTGGGGCAGCAATTCGAAAGCGGCGGTGAAAATCTTCATCGTCCGCGGATCGAACTGCCGCGGGTCCAGGCCCGCTTGCCGCAATTCGTCAAACCCAATCCGGTATAATCCCTCCTCACCGACCGTGATTTTATACCAGTATCCCCCGGCAAAAGGGTTACCGGCCACATTGGCCTTCGGTAAAACACGCCAGGACCGGCATTGTTCGTAGTTGATGATCGTCTTCCGGTATAACGCTTCGAATGATTGGTCGGTTACCGATCGTGCGACCGGCGTTCCCCGGAACCGGACCGAAATCCGGAGCCGCCGGCTATTTAACAATTCACGTTTTAGCGGATTGTAGCGCAGAGGATTAATACGGATCTCCACGGTCTGGACGTCCCGGAATAAACGGGGTCCGGAAACCGTAATCAGGTCTCCGGGGAAAAACTGGTTAGCCGCGTAGACCGGCCCTTTTGTTGGCAGTCCGGCCGCCGAAGACGGTTCATCTATTCCCATGGGCAAGACCGGCGGGACATCCGCATTCGGAATCCTTACCTCTTCGTTTTCCAATACCCGGACCTCAACTCCACCCTGCTGCGGAATCCCGACGACATATAGAAACGCCGGCAGATTTGGTTCGCCGGCTCGGTCTAACCACATACATTCGGGCAGGGTTAAATTCGACCGGTTCGGCTCGGATTCCTGCACGTAAATAATATCGAGCCCGGATTGGCCGACCGGCCGGACCTGCAGGCCGGAAACCAGACCGAGAAAAAGCACGAACGGAATCATTTAATCTTCCTCGCTTCTTCAATCAACATAATCGGAATATCGTCCTTGACCGGGAACGCGAGGTGACAGCGGCCACAGATCAATTCTTCCTTTTTATTATCGTATTGTAATTCGCCCCTGCATTGCGGGCAGACTAAAATGTCTAAGAGTTCTCTCTTGAGCATAAAGCCTCCTGTGGCCGGTAGGTTAATATTTCATCCCTGATTGACGAAAAACCCAGGTTTAAAAAACCCAGGGTATAGAAAAAAAGAAAAGGAATGAGAATGATTTGATTGTTAAAAATGACATATATTAACGCCACTAACATATATAGGCCCAGGAGGACTTCAATGATGGGGATCAAGGATTTGGATTCGATCCGGTAAGATTGATTCGCGCCGCCGGTTTTAGGCGTGCGGGTGAAGTTGTTTTTTCGCTTTAAAAAGGCTTCAAACAAGGCCTTGGAGTTGGAAACCGAAAGGCCCATACTGAAGGAAATCACCCCCAAAATATACGGCAGGCGTTTGAGGTAATCCGGATATAAACGCCGTTGGGACAGGATGTAAAGAAGGGGGTAGCCGAAGACGCCGATCGTGAAGAACGACGCGAACAGGTAATAACCGTTCGGGATTATACCTTCAACCTTGCAATAGGCCACGGGCAGGGAGAAGATCGCCAGGCCGAGCATGGCGATAAAATTAAGGTGGCAGGTCATATGGACGAACGCCTCGTATTTGGCGAGGGGTTTCATCCGGGACTTCAAAACCCGGGGCAGTAATTTCATGGCGACCTGAATCGTGCCTTTCGCCCAGCGGTTCTGCTGGATCCGAAAACTGTCCGCGGTATCCGGCAGTTCGCCCGGCACGTTATAGTCACCGCGGAAACGGATCTGCCAGCCCCGGAGCTGGACCCGGTAGGATAGGTCGAGATCCTCGGCCAGGGTATCGCTATGCCAGCCGCCGGCGTCACGGATTGCTTTTTTGGACCAGATACCGCAGGTGCCGTTGAAATTAATGAAAAATTCCGCCTGCGACCTAAGTTGCTGCTCGATGATAAAATGGTTGTCCAAACCGATCGCCTGGGAACGGGTCAGGAAAGAATCATCGGGATTCAGGTGTCCCCACCGCGCCTGGACTCCGCCCACATCCGGACCGTCAAACTCCGGGAGCAGCTTGATTAGAAAATCCGGCGGGGGAATAAAATCCGCGTCGAAGATCGCCAGGTATTCACCCCGGGCGTGCTCCAGGCCGTATTGCAGGGCGCCGGCTTTAAATCCCTCGCGGGTTCCCCGACGGACGTGTTTGATGTCGTAACCTTTGGCCTGGTATAGCTTGGCCAGGTTGGCGGCGATCGTGACCGTCTCGTCGTTGGAATCATCGAGGATCTGAATCTCTATTTTATCCCGCGGGTATTCCAGGGCGGCGACGTGCTTGATTAACCGGTTAACCACGTATTTCTCGTTATATATTGGCAGTTGGATCGTTACGACCGGGCAATCTTTCATCTCTTTGTCCCGGGTTTCTTTTTTCCGGTTGCGGAATTTGAAATAGTAATAGATCAATAAGTAGGGATGAAATGAATATAAAAAGAGAACGACCAGGATCAAGGTATAAAAAAGAATGGTAAAAAGGACCAACTATTCTCCCGGCGCGGGGGTAATATAGATCGGCGGTAACGGTTGGATGATTGCGGCGCGGATTATGTTCATCTGGTAATATCCCATATCGACATCAACTCTGATTGTACCCATATTCTGCCCCTTGTCAATGGTCATTTGCGCGACAATCAGGCTGTCGATCTCCAGGCACAGGCTACCGGGGCGGTCGAGCTTCGTTTTCATGATCAGCTGCAGATAGGGCCGCGCGGCGCGGTCGAAAAGCAAACGGCAATCTTTTATCGCCTGAGATTCGATCGCCACGCCGGTGAGGAGCAGCGGTTTTTTTAAGTCGTCCATCAAATACCCGATCCTTGCCGCTTGCGCCTTGTCCGTGGTCAACCAGTGGATTTTAACCCGGCCCGGCGTAAACAGGTCGCCGATATCGGACGTTTTGTAACCCGCCGGCATCGCCAGGGTCAAACCCCGGTCAACGGCCTTCAGCCGGCAGGGTATGCCGATCAGGGCCATTCTCCGCTTGATTGCCGGCATTAATTTGACGAGGTCGACCGCGCTGTCAACCGCGAGCCGGTAAACGGTCCACTCCGCAACCGGCGCGGCAATATTGCCGGTTTTATTATAACCGGTGATTCTTACCTGCCAGAAAACTGAAGAGTCGGGCAATCCCGCCCAAATGAACGTCGGCAGATAATTTTTCGGCGAAACAATCATGGAACCGATCATCTCTTTCCACTTGTCGGGCGCGAGAAAGGGAACATTGGCCTTGAAACGGTATTGGTATTTGGGTTCGTACTCTAAAAAATCAAATTTATCAAAACTCAACATCCGCTGGATCTGGGCATAGATATTGGATTCTTCGCCCCGGGCCGACTCTATCCAGCCGCCGTCTTTCCGGGAAAATTCGAGATCGTTGATGCCGAGGTATTCAAAATTAAAAATACTGGCCGCCGATTGCCAGCGGCCTTTAATGTGTTCGCTCCACCCGATGACGCACTCGCCCCGACCCGTCACGTCAGTGGTGCGCGTTTTCATCCGGTACTCGTAACTGAATGACCGCTGGCGTTCGAAATTCTTGACCCACTGGCCGATATCCTTTTTCGGGTCGGGCGTGTACTTAAAATAAGGCACGCAGGATATTAAGCCGAAGCATGCGAGAACGGAATATTTAATAACCACCTCGGGAATCCGCATCCCTCAATTATAACCATTTTGCCGCAATAATCAAGTCCGGTTAAATTAAAGACCGCCCCTTGACTTAAGTCTAATTTTCGATAAAATTAAATCGGGATAAATGAAAAGGACGATCGCGATATTTTCCTTTATATGCTTTTTTGTGGTTCCCGCCCGGGGGCAGGAGACCGGCGCCCAGTATTTGATCATCACCAACGACACGTTTTATAACGACATCCTCCCCTTAGCCCGGTGGAAACATCAAAAAGGAGTTATCACCAAAATCGCGAAACTCTCCGAAACCGGTTCCTCGGCGCCGGAGATCAGGAATTATATCCTGGGCGCCTATAACAACTGGCCGGTCAAACCGCTCAATATCCTTTTCGTCGGCGCGCCCAATTTCCTGCCCATGCCGTATCATAACTATGCCTATACCGACAACTATTATACCGACCTGAACGGCGATACCCTCAACGAAATCCTCTCCGGCCGTCTCACCGTGCACAATTCGACCGAAGCCCAGAACGTGGTCAACAAAATCCTGCTTTATGAAAGGCATCCGGACACCACCGATTATACCTGGTTCAGCAAAGCTACTCTGATCGCCAATTTCGACGGCGAGTGGTCGAGCGATTCCATTTATTGGGAAAACGTCCATTATTACGCGTCGCTCATGACGAACAACAGCTTTATCAAGATCGACACCCTGTCCAACAGCCTGGGTCACACCGCGCAGGACGTGATTGACGGTGTGAACCAAGGCCGGGGGTATGTCCTTTACCGCGGTTCCGGGGTCAGCAACTGGTATTATCCTTTCGACTGCAATCCGGCGCTGGCGCAGAACGGCAACAAACTGCCGATCGTCCTCTCGATAACCTGCGCGACCCTGGGTACCGGGTCGTCGCCCGCTGCCGCGGAACAGTGGTTCCTGACCGGCACCGCGGCCGATCCCCGGGGCGCCGCCGGATATTTCGCGACGACCACGGTCCTCGTGAACGGCGCTCATTTCCGAAGCGCGGTCGCGCACGGTTTTGCCGACGCGATTTTCGTCGAGAACCGCCGGACCTTCGGCGAGGCCTGCGAGAGCGGCCGCAAGCGCGTTTGGAGCCTGTACGGTAACGCCACCGAGTATCGCGGTTACCATACGGTCGGCGACCCCGAGATGAACCTCTGGGTATATCCGCCCTTCCGGCGCCAGGTCACTCATCCATCGGTGGTCATGATGGGCAACAACAATATCCCGGTGTCGGTCCTGGTGAACGGAAATCCCCGACCCGATATCATCGTCTGCGCCATGCAGCGGGACACCGTGATCTGGTCCGTCGACACGACCGACGCAAGCGGGCAGGCTCATCTTTCGTTTAACGTCAACTATTTGGACACCATATACCTGACCGCTACCGGCCACACCATGTACCCTTACGAAGGCCATATCCTGGTCGCGCCGTCCGGCAGTTACGTGGGGTATTTGAATCACGAGATCGACGACTCCCTGAGCGGCAATAATAACCGGCGGGTCAACCCGGGCGAAACCGTGCTGCTTCCGGTCTGGGTAAAAAATTTCGGCGTAGACACGGCCCGGGATATATCCGGAACCCTCCGGAGCGAAGACCCGGCCGCCGTTGTTTCTGATTCTTTGACCGTGTTCCCGGATTTAAACCCCGACGATTCCGCGCGTTCGGCCCCGCCTTTCTGTTTTCAGGCGGACTCGGGCCTGACGGACGGTCATCAAATAAACTTCCGCTTGATCACCCGAACGTCGACCGACACGGTCGCATCCGCGTTTCGGGTTACCGTCACCGCCGCCGCGCTTTCATTCGTCCGGGATAGCGTTTTCGGCGAAAACGGCAACGGGATCATCGACCCCGGTGAAACCGCGAATTTTACGGTCACCCTGCGAAACCGGGGCCACGAACCGTTCGACAGCAGCCGGGCGGTTTTGCGTGTCGCCAGCCCCTATATTTCCATCATCGATTCCCTGAGTTTGTACCCGCCCATCAATCCGAACGATACCGTGAACAATTTAATCGACCGGTTCGTCATCACCGCCGACGGTTCCGCGCCGATCGGCGCGGTCGCGGATTTTGCCCTGGAACTGACGTCGCCGCAGGGCGCGGATACTTTCAGTTTTTCGCTGGTTATCGGTAAGGTAAACTATCTCGTCTGGAATCCCGACCCGACACCGGACCCCGGTCAGAACATGCACACAATATTGAATAATCTCGGTTATGTCGGCGACTACGCGGCTACTCTGCCGCCGGACCTCTCGCTTTACCAATGCGTATTCGTTTGCGTCGGCGTATTCCCGAATAATTACGTGATCTCATCCACCAGCTCGGAAGCTACGGCTCTGGTCAATTTTATTGGCGCTGGAGGACGGGTCTACCTCGAAGGCGGTGACGTCTGGGCTTACGACCCTCAGCTCGGCGGGTACGATTTCTCATATCTTTTTAACATCAGCCCTTTCAGTGATGGAATGAGCGATATGGGTCCGGTCGAGGGTCTGCCGGGAACCTTTGCGAACGATATGTCATTCACCTACGGCGGTGAAAATCAATTTATGGACCGTATCACTGCGAACGGTCAATCCTCAGTAATCTTCCACGATATCGACGACTATTACGATTGCGGGATCGCCTACGATGCGGGAGCATACCGGACCGTTGGGACTTCCTTCGAACTTGGCGGTTTGATCGACGGTTCCGGAGTTTCTACCCGTTCCGCGCTCCTGGATTCAATAATGCGGTTCTTCGGCATCCAGCATGGTATTATGGAAGATAAGAATCGGTCCGACCGGTTAATGGGATCAATGACGGTTTATCCCAATCCGTTCCGGAACCGGCTTTTTATAAAATCCGAAATCCGAAATCCGAAATTTCAAACAAATATTAAATCTCAAATTTCAATTAAAATCTATGCTATTACCGGTCGTTTGGTAAAAGAGTTACCAATCTCCCGATCCCTAAGTCCAAATCCCTCTCCCTTGATTTGGATGGGCGACGACCAAAAAGGGAATCAAGTCCCCCAAGGGGTATATTTTGTCAAATTTAATATCGGAAATTTCGAAAATACCAAAAAAATCATTCTCGTACGATAATATCCCTCTGTTTTATTGGCTCCATGATTTTGGCTTTAATCTTCAACATCATCCGTTTTTAAATCACTGTAATCTTATCCTTTATCACTGTAATCGTTTGTATTGAAATCTTTGCTATTGACAATTCCCGCTTTTTATATATAATAATAGTCTGTTTTAATAATTAGGAAAGGATTTTCACCTTTCCCGCATAATGTAATAAAATTTCGGCATTTGGTTTTTGGGATTTTTTGGCAACTATATGTGCCCATGTAGCTCAGGCAGTAGTGCCTCCCGAATTTTTTTGCCTGGATAGCTCAGTCGGCTAGAGCACCTCCTTGGTAAGGAGGAGGCCGTCGGTTCGATTCCGACTCCAGGCTTTAGGAATACGGGAGCGCGAGGCGCCGGTTCAATCCCGGCCCTGGGCGAAAAAAGGAAAGCTAGGAGGATTATTTATGGCCAAAGCAAAGTTTGAGCGGACCAAGCCGCATGTCAACATCGGGACGATCGGCCATGTGGATCATGGCAAGACGGCGTTGACGGCGGCGATTACGAAGGCGTTGTCCGAC